>Ga0131853_10006433_pt1:2500-21201 | contig 21201 bp, 16 predicted proteins | sample TergutLab28metaG_FD_92764 | JGI IMG/M metagenome (GOLD analysis project Ga0131853, IMG submission 92764) | Labiotermes labralis P1 segment gut microbial communities from Petit-Saut dam, French Guiana - Lab288 P1 (version 2) (version 2) | ecosystem: Host-associated > Arthropoda...
TACTTTTTCATATTATCTGATCAAAGGTACGATTTTCGAAAAAAAAAAGTTATCGATCGTAAAATGCATGGTTTGATTTCTTCTACAGATTTTGTCTGAAACATGTTTCATTCTAAGAAGAACCGAGCGATTTATGATAAAAAAATGTATATTGGTTTTCACGTACAGGACCCATTATTCTTGTCAGATTTTAATGAAACTTGACAGAATTTCGAAAAATGCGCATCAGATTTCGTGAAAATCCATCCAGTGGGAGCTGCACTGTTCCACGCAGACAGACAGACGGACAAGACGATGCTAATGGTAGTTTTTCCCACTTTTGCGAACGTGCCTAAAAAGTGTCAGAATTTATCCAATGCACATACATTCCTGAATTTACTGTGTCCAAAAACAAGATGGGTCCAATTATTATTGTCATAACAATCGAGCGCCATACCCAAATTTTAAAGTCGTGTAACAGCACCTCGTGTGTTCGTCCGGAATTATATGCCGACCAGTTATACACTATTTCACATACCTGGCCGTTTAAGTAAAATTATGCCCCGTATAAGTTAGGAAATGACCAATTACGCCCTTACATGCTGCTTCACAGAACCATTTACATAACCGTACCCTCGCTGCATTATCTGCCTCCTGCAGTTTTTGCACACTTGTAGATTTTTATGGTTTCAAGCAGAGTGATTTTGTGTCTGCCTGCACAGATGACTTCCAGACATAGCTCTCCTGTGACAACGGTCTTAAACTTTTGTGGAGATGCTTCTAATTGTGCTCTAATATCATTAAATGTTTCATCTGACGAAAAGCGTCATGTTTGCTGTTGTTTCTTATTCAATAATAAACCCATTATTTGAAATTTGTTCATCATTTGACATATTCTTGATTTCAAAGGAACTGCAACACTGGGAAACCACATTCTAAATTTCCGATTGACACTGTTTATAAGAGTTCTTCCTAATATGGGATTCAACAATAATAATTCTCCATATTAAACCATACTGCATATTTACAAACTAAAGAAATGTTGACATTAGACTGTGCTTCACACGTCTGTTACAGACAGCAGATTAAACTGGGCTGTATAACTCAGTCCTCAGATGATGCAAGGTACTGTACATGTGGCGTTAAAACTGGTGGCATATGAGTCATGCTGAGACCATTGAAATTTTCATATGGCTGGGTTCAGTTTCAAATTGGACATCATGCATTAGTAACAAAATAAGTGACTGATAAAGACAAAAAACGGGTCTATTTTTTCTTGCGCTTAACTAAGCACCATGCCATGGAGACATTCGTAAGAGGAAAGGCACTGCTTCATGCCTTAGACATTTTACCCCCACAAAAAGAGTATCCCTTACAACTGAATAAGAAGCTCGATGGTTTCAGAGCCTGTGTGGATGATGTGGAAAAGAAAAAGTGTCTGCCCATTGCAGGAATCAACCCCCAGTTCTTTGAATATCCAAATCTTAGCTACAGATCAATCACCTTTTATAGTAGCCACCATCTCTCTCAGTCTTTTACTTGAGTGAAACATCCCCAAATGGTTACATATTGGTTGCTGTCAATGCATGTGCAGACACCATGAGCTTTTAAATGACATAGTGTTCACTGTTCCGTAACACAAAAAGAAAGTTAAGGTGGGGATTCAAGTCTTCTAAAATATGATTCTGTGTTGTTCTTCTTGGACTTCCTGATCCTTAAAGACAAAGGCACTAAGATCTCTGAAACATCAATCACCACTCACCCAGTGACACACCCCAGAAGGCTTAATACGCATCACCAATGTGTGTTTCTAAATGAGTGTGTACTTTTTCATCACCAAAATTCAGCCTTTATGTGCGTGTGTGTGTGTGTGTGTGTGTGTGTGTGTGTGTGTGTGTGTGTGTGTATGTGTGTTGTGTTGTGTGTTCTGTGTGTTTTGCATGCCAAAAAACTGATGGTCTGTTTATTAATTTAAAATCAACATCCTATCTAAAGCTGAAAACTCTGGTCTGTTATGACAAGAGTGGATGCATAACTTACGGCAAAATCTGATTGTAAACAGCAGTGGTAAAACACATGAAAGGTTTCAACACTGTTATCACAAGAGCAATGATCCACTCCAAAAACATATGGTCAGTGTAATGCTGAAGCTCTTCCTGCTCCAACACTGAATTGTGCCTGTATTAAAAGTGTCTTTATAGTTCCCAACCCTCTGAAAGGACTGTAAAACGTGTGCATTGCCATCCATGAAAACTGGTTTGCTTTTAGAAAGCATATCACAAGAAAACTCTTGTTCAGAGGGCACAGTCACTGAATCATAAATGCATCAGTGACAGAGACAATGTGTCATCTAATAACTTAAATATCTGTACAAAATGTAATTTATTCCTTATACAGTAAGTAAGTTACTCTACTTCCAGATTCTGTTGGATTCTGGTGAACATTTTCTCAGATGGAGACTTGCATAATGAAAGTTAAAATTGAAATCATGAAAAATTCAAAAGAGAAAAGAATGGAACTCAAAACATGTTTCTTTTGAGATTCTGGTGGCCACAGAAGTAGGACAAGGAAATAGTCTTTAAGAAGTTTATTTCACAACTTATCTGCTTCATACACCTGACAGTCTTGCAACTGTGTAATGGCCAGCGATTTTCTCATACCAAAACTGATAAGTAGCCATGTTTAAAAATTAGAGAAATGCTATTAATATGCATTTTTGCTTTTAAACAAGTCACTGTTGTTTCAAATTCAAGAATATTTATTTATTTATTGACAGAAAAATAATACCTGAAATTTCAGTCTATAGTGGGTGGAACTAAGTCACAGGAAAGGATTCTAGATTTAAAAATCTGACATGTCAACAAATATTTCTTAGTGATAAATGAGGCTCTCATAGACGTGAATGTGAAGATAACTGGCTTCTGGGATGAAATGCTTTGAAGTCTGGTAGATAGTTAGTGAACTACTGCGTCCATCTTAGGTTTCAGATTGCAGTAATAGTTCCTCCAAAATAATGTCCAATCGCACCATATCACACCTTCAAATATTTCTTAACTACATTTCAACCTTTAAGCGAGGGTAAAATTGCATTTTTATACAAATGAGATATAAATGTACATTAATTATTACAGATTTTTAAATGTAATGATGTGGTAATCCATATAACTGAAAGTCTGCAACCAATTTCAAGGTTTAAAAAGTTTAGTTACCTTCAACTTATGATTTGCTTGACTTTACAACTTACGTTAAAAATTAATATTTATGCAGAGGCAAAGGATACATTTGTCTTTGTGCAGTACAGGAGATTCCTCTTCCAAGATCTGAAGGGTAAAATATCTCTTCCTACCCCTTAAACTATCACATTGCCAAATAAAAAAGCCTTCACCCAACATACAGACTGAAAAGTTCCTCACATTCAACATGATGCCATCCAAATTCTAGACAGTTACCAACATTCCAGAGGAACCCATTGCATCCATTTTGAGAGAATAAAAATTGAAGATCTAAACAGCTGCTCATGTTAAAAGTCCTGAACAAGTGACAGAGTAAATGCATTTCGCTGAGACAACATACTGTCATAAAAAATGGACATTCCCTACCACAGGTTTAAAATTTTGTGTGCTGAGGTATGTCAGGCGCACCGCTAGATGGTTCACAGCTGTACTTAGCTAGCACCGAATCTGTCTTGCTTTGACGAGCAAGACTATCTTGATGAGTATCAAGCTGTCTGCTTTCCCCCCTTTCATTTGAATGCTTCCTTTCTTCACTGTGCTTTAGTCCATAAAAGATATATATCAGGAAACCTGCAAAGAAATGAAATAACCATGTCACTAGCTTATAGTAATTCAGACACCTACTTCTTTACCATTTTCTTTCAAGATGAATCCACAAACACAAATCTGTACTTTAGAACAGGTATTACAGGCTTTGACACACAGACAACAGACAACTTCTCATTTGTGAAGTCTGAGTCTTACAGTGCTGTGTATCAAGATTATGGTATTCCGGAATGTGACAGCTGTACCTTGGTAGATAAGTATCAGTGAATTGTCACTTCCTGTACCATGAAGAAGGAGGCATAATGTTCCTCCAAAAGTTGGTATCTCTCCACCAAATTGCATGGTGTCAAATCCCAGAGACTACAATCTAAATATAATTTTATCTATCATGCATGGATGACATGTATGAACAAGTTTACAGGCTATTTAAGATTACTACAGGCACTGCCCTGCAGGGACTGAGAAAGTGATGAAGATGGCAAAATTATGCACTTTTTTGGTGTGGCATCATATAGTTTGTTACACAATTACCAATGTTTTGAAGAACTCACCGGCTCTATTTACAGAGCATAAGATACAGTTTTTTAACACTTAAGATTCAGGGATGAGGTCACCCCAAAACACTGTTACCTACATACCAAATACAAGGCATCACAAATCATAAGACTGTAAAAGCTAACATCTCATAACCACAAACTGCAGCAAGAGAATAGCAGAGCCCTCAATACCTGGGGACACAGATGATTAACATGTGTGTATTTTGCTAAAATAGTAATCTCCCAGTTTACAACCTTTATTCAGTATTCTAAAACTGCACATAAGGTAAAAACTCATACAAAATTATTGTTAGGATCAGACATGCAATGTGATCAGTAAATAAACAGATGAATAAAGAGACCATAGAGCACAAATATACTGGAGAATTTTTACAGTCTATTTTAGAATATGCTTCAACTAATGTATCAACCGCAAATCCCAGTGGCTGCGCAGTCCAAGAGATGGGTTTGAAGCATCTTGCTTGCTAAGACTGTGGGTTCAAATCCCACCGGGGACATGATGTTTGTCTGTTATGAGTGTTGTGTGTTGTCATGTGGAGGTCTCTGTGACAAGCTGATCATTCATCCAGAGTAGTCCTATTGACTGTATTTCATCACTGTTTGTGATATACAAACCTCAAGAATGAGGAGACCATGGCCCCCATTGGGCTGCAGTGCCACAGAAAAACTATCCATAAATCATCATCAGACATAGAAATGTTTTAAAACTCCATGTCAATGATATACTTAGTTGACACAAAAAAGACAGCTGTTCCTCCAAGTACATGTTATGGACATACATAAAAATATTTAACAGCATAAATTTTAACAAGAAACATATGTAAGAAATTGAGAGCATAAACAATAACATACATGTCTAGGATGGGATACGATCATTAAAATCAACAAAAGAATTTGTACCATTTGTATTTATTATAAGGAGAAATGCAATCCAAAACTGTAACACAAGTGCCATGTAGCTGTATTACTTCAACACTGCCTATAATTTATTTACAAAGTAAGTAAGTTTTGGCTTTAAATCTATAACAATAATGTTTTAAACAGGTAAGACTGAGATCCCAAACGTTTTAATTAAAAAAAAAATGGGTTGTATGGGGTTTTAAAATAATTTTAATTTGTGCCTAATTGTGACTTACAGGTTATGTCAAAATGTGTTGTGCACTGGACAATAAATATTGTCCAATGCTGCTGTGATTGATGGTCTTTATACTCATCTGTTTGAAAATTAAATAGCAATTACTCCTCATGCCATAAATTTTAATTGATTTCAGGGTCAAAAGTGTCTTCAGAAGCATACAAATTCCCTTTAACACCAGACAGAATGACACTGCATTATGCACAGAATAAATGTAATGATCAGTACTGTTTTTAAATGGTATTCTTAGTCAACAGCCTACATATAAACAACAGTTGCAGAATTAAAGTTGCATGGAAAATGCATGAACATTAGGTAGCATCCTTATTATACGAGTAAATATGAATGTAACAAAGACAAAAGTTTATTAGATATTAAAAAAGTAAATTATTCAGTATAAAGTGTTGGTGGGTCTTCAGCATCAGAATCTGGACATTCCAGATCAGCAAGTGGTAACAGCTGGGAAGAGGGCCTGGAAGAAACGATGAATTTGCAAGAGAAAGGAGTGCATATAAGCCAAAACCAAAAGAAAAAAGTGGTGCACCTCATATAAGTAAAAAACTGTAAACCAACTGCTTGTGTACTGAAGAATTACTGTACCTTACACATGCTTAAACAAGTGTATGTACATAGTACGTTTTGATACAACATTCTTGGATGCAGATACCATAAGCACAAAAAAAACCCTATGTGCCAGGAGCATCATCAGGGGCAGATATATCATGAGGCTAATGAAGCTTAGGATTCAGGACCCCTTCCAAGGTCCTAAATAAATATTTACTTCCATACATAATTTTTCTTAAAGGGGGCCCCAAAAACTGTATAAGTTTCAGGCCCCACAAAAAAAAATTAACCATATCACATATTTTAGTATGGAATGGTACTGATCAGTAAAGAGGCATTCTACTTAAATTACAATATAATGTTACAATATAACATCTAGACCAATCTAACTGCATATACATTTGTTCTCATATCCTTGATACAGCCGTTTGCTTAATTAATTATTGTGTTCAAAAATGTATGGAGGAATGCAGACATAGCTTCAAGCACTCCAACCTCAGCTACACATAGAGGTGACAGGTCAGCTTCTCACCTCAGAGAAATTACCACTGCATAACCAACTGCAGTACCTTGAATCAGAAGCTAGTTGGGCCCCAGAGCCTGTCTAGATTCAGTGCAAAAGTGAAAAATTCTCTGCCCCTGATAGAAATCCAACCCACAGGATCGTTATGATACTGTTTGGCCTATCCTAGCTTTCTTTCAAAAGTAATCAACAGTGCTGTTTTGTCTTAATGGTTTGTTCTTCCCTGAATTCCAGACTCTATTCTCTTTCCACTTCCCTTTACCATTCAACCTCACCAAATGCTTTGGAACTATAAACTGAACTCTGTAGCTGTGCTTAACACATAGCAACAGGTGCGTGAATAGCACACCAGCATCAAAATTACTGCTTACTGATGACCTCTAATTTGAGTCATTGTCCATTCCGGTAGAATTTGTGTGTGTTTCCATCAATCTGTTTGTCTGTCTCTCTATGTCTGAGTCACAGAGGTAAATATTAAGGCATGCCACTTTTTATCTCATGTTCTTGCTATTTCTTGTTCATCCAGATATTTCATATTCCATCATACAGACATCAGGACTTCCACATTGCTACATAATTGTACCTAATTCAATAGCAAATTTATCTTATCTGGTATTTTCAGTTAGCCTGTTTGTATTAACTGACAATCCCCTCTTTCAGATTATGGTTTTCTGCAGTGCAGTTTTTTAGATGAATAATATTTCAGAAGAATATGCTTCCTCCAACTTCAGTGTATAAACCCAGCACAGCTCTGAAGATGCAAACCTTCAACATCACACTGCCTATATAATTTTGCCACTTTCTGCACTAGTCACTTCAGCACTAAAGATGAAGGTAAAGTGTTATTCCAATTATACTGTTATCTACTTTTAACAATACAAAATGTCACAATCCAGAAAACCACACCTTGCAACTCAGCACTGTGAAAACCCCAAGGACTTAACAGTTCACAATACTACTTCCAGTCTATGATACATACAAAAAGATATAGAAATAACCCAGCATACCATAAGTTTGACTTACGAGATTCAAAAGAAGTCAAACAACTTTGCAGATAACAAAGATTTATTGTGCAGTGATACGGGGTTACCACATATAAATCACAGGAAGAGATGACATTTCCCAATTAATGACCATAAAAAAAGAGGATATATCAGCAAACAATGAGACCAAGAAAAGAAGACATATAAGCAGTTTCAATTTTATTAAATATAAGTCACCCTCAAAACTTTTCTGTCAATAGTTCCTTAAATTTCATGGGTATGATATGCAGTGGAAGAGGTCATTTAAGTGCATTTTTCGCTGAGTTCAAGTTATTCAGAATTTCCGCACCATAGTTTTCCAAGACACTCTGAAGATCAACTGTTGAATTCGTACTTATTTTTACTCAGACAACGGTAATAATATTATAATTATATACCTCTTTGAAAAGTAGTAAAAATATTCCTTTTCATTTTCATTACCTTTTAAATATCCAAAAGCCTTATGAAATTACAAAAAATAAATGACCCAGACATTTCTACACACATCTACCTGGGTGGAAATTTTGGGGGTTTTAAAAGAGTGCATGTCAAGAGAAAAGAGGATGTGTGATAGCTCCAAGTAAGATCGAGTATGCGAGATCAGAAGTTTCAATTTTGGTTGTGCTAATATCACAGACATGTGGAATTTAACACCATGCAGTTTCGTATGTGCATAACAGTGCTACACAGGAACCTGCTACCTCTATAAGAAGGGACGAAACTAAATAGGGACAAACCAGAAAGCAAAAAAATTCCTCTACAGTGTTGGTGCTCATAAATACATACACAGTAGAACTCCAGTTATCTGAACATTGGTTATACAGACCGCCAATCACCCGGTTCGGCTTGGCCCTTCGGGTAAATTTGTCAAGAATTCTACACAACTCACTTGCCTTGAAATTAAGGGTTATTGGATCAAGTACAGTACAGTGTTATGGCTTCTAGAACTTCAAATCAGGTGTGGTTGAAAGGTTTAGACACAGGTACACACTGTAAATAGCAACAGCTGAACTTCAAACTGCCAATGGAGCCTATTTTCAAACAAAAACACCAATTATCCAGATTTTCTGTATATCCGGATGGCTTACCGTCCCAATGAATTCAGAGAAGTGGAGCTCTACTTGTGTGTGTGTGTGTATCACATTCCACAAGGCTATAATCTTAATGGTACATCATTGTATGATCTGACTCATATGAATCACCCACGAAAAGATATTTGTGGTAGATCAGACATGATACTAATCATAAAAAAATTCTAAATTACTATAAATGATAACAAACAGGAAAGCTCCTTATATGGCATAATGCTGTTAAACAAATTACATGATAAAAGGCACAAAATTTTGTGAGCACCAGCTACATAATGAGACAAGCTATAGAAGTGTAAATGTTCATGATGTTGATGACAATGACTGACATTAATCTCAGTGATTGGTGTGAAATCTGGACAACTTCAAGCTGGACAACTGCAGCATTTTCTATTTCTAACTGATTTGAAAGCATTCAATTCAACCCACTTGTATCTTTTGTTCTCCAAGGGTCAAAGTCTATAGTACACAAACCATTATCTTACTATTCAGAAAGCTTTTTGTGCAATTGCATTAAGAAATTCCAAAACTGGCTACATGAATATGAAGTTCAAATCAGTGTGTTAATTTCCACTCTTTCCTTTTTTTTTTTTCAAGGCTACTGCAGGATACACGTTTACTACTGAGCAGCATTCATGTTCACAGCTAGTCCTATAGACTTGCTGACACCAACATTAATGTTAAGAGTAAGTTCTTCACTCTAGCTGATACTAGTTAAGAGTGAGTTATACAGTCTTGCTGGTACTAACATGAACAGCATGTTCTACAACATTGCTTACACTAATGTTAATGTTATGGGTCAGCCCTACTTTCTGACACAAACATTAGTGTTAAGAGTAAGTTCTACACTCTTGCTGATACTAATATTACCGTTGAGAGTGAGCTCTACAGTCTTGCTGGTACTTACATGAAGAGCATGTTCTACAGTATTGCTGACAATAACATAAATATTCACAGTCAGCCCTAGAGTCTTGCTGACACCAATATGTATTCTCAAAGTCAGACTTACTGTCTTAAACATCAATTTCATATACAGGGTGTTTCACGACTTGTGGACATTAATGCAGGAGGTGATTTCCTGGGTCTTTGTGATCAAAAGAGTTCGTATAAACATGTGTCTGATTTTGGACGGTTATGGAGTTATGACCTCTTGAAACTCAGAATAGAAGGTAATAATTATTGACAATAAACGGAACAAAATAATAAACCAGCATAATACATGATACATTTAAAGTACGAATGTAAAGTTAACTTTGTGAAATTACCTTTAATTTGAATTGATCTGTGCTTAAAGCTGGTTTTCAAAAAAGCCACCACGGGCCGCAACTGCATGAGTGGCTCGTTGCAGCTTCCATTGACTGTTTCTGACGCGGTCTGTGGCATCCAAAATGCGACCAAGCAATGTATCTCACGTTACCACCTTCACACTGTAAATCAGTTCTTTCATCCATCCCATACACAATAATCCAGTGGGCTTAAGTCTGGAGACCTGGCTGGCCAATTGTGGGGACTGCCACGTCCGATCCATCACCCAGGGAAACGAGAGTTCAGGAAATTTCTAACTTCACGTGAAGAATGAGGAGGAGCTCTGTTATGTTGGAAACACACACAACCTCGTTTATTCAAAGGCACATCCTCCAAAAGATGGGGCAATTCCTCCTGCAGAAATCTGAGGTACACCTCTCCTGTAAGACGACCTTCCAAGATGAAAGGATCAATCAGCTGATCATCCAGAATTGCACACCACACATTGACACTAAAATGTATTTGAAAGTTGCTTTCCACAGTGGTGTGGGGATTCTCATCTGCCCACACATGAGAGTTGTGTGTATTATTGACGCTGTCGCAATTGAATTCCGCTTTGTTCAGTAAACAGGATGTAACGAAGCAACTGGCAACTGCCATTGAGCCACTTGCAAAATTCCAGCCTCTCAGCAAAATTGCCAGGTCCGAGATGTTGCACTCGTTGCACGTGGTATGGATACATGCCCTCTGCGTGCAGTGTTCTCCACACTCTTGTGTGGGTAACACGAAGACGTCTTGCAATTCTTCGCATACTCACACATGGACTGCTCTGTACCATCCGAACAATGCCTTCTTCTTCATCGACACCTTCATTAACATCACGCTCAACAGCAATGTGAATGTCAGGAAGTGTACTGGTATCTCGCAATGTATGGTAAACTCGAGTAAACACTCTTCAGGTTGGTATTCTATGGTTCGGAAAACGTTGCAGATATTCAGCTACGACATGAACTGAATTACCGTCACAAATACCGTACACATAAATCATATCTGCATACTCTGCAACTGAAAATGTAAATGTCATCGTGAACGTAACAGACGCACCAAGATGAGAATATGTACGGGACTAACAGGCACTCTACGCTGCCACTTCCACTGCCCACGTGTTTATGAAACTATCGCCGTACTGTTCTGAACACCAGGAGCCGGCACAGTCACTGTAATGTAAGTGATAAGGGTTCTTGAACATGTGGTAGTAGCTGAGTGATGCAGTATATACACTGGCCAGGCGAATACCCACCCACCCCACCTTCCCCGCATTCTTTAAATACCTTCCAAGTGTCGAGATATGGAAACTGAACTGTCTGTAGCTGGGTGGGCGAGTCAGGTGGCAAAAATAATGCTTGCAATGCAAACGATAAGCCACCAAGTTGAGTAAATCACCCACCAGCTGTTTCCCCAAATACAGTTCACACGAGGGCATGTACGGGAAGTAAAAAATGCCCATAACTCCATAACCATCCACAATCGGCTACATGTTTATATGAACTTTTTTGATCACAAAGACCTAGGAAATCACCTCCTGCAGTAATGTCCACATGTCGTAAAACACACTGTATATGTCTACAGCTACAGAAAATTGAAGTCAAGGCTTTCAGAAACAATCATTACTGTATGCGCCACCTGCTTTAACACTGAAAATTATATTTATTAATAGTATTAACAACACACTTCATACAGAATAACTTAAACCAAACAAACATTGGCATTTCTTCTTCTTCCTTTGGTTCTACAGCCTGGTTCCAGCCCTGACTGCTCCAGAACAGTGGAATTACACATTCAAAAAATTAACATTCAAGGCAGGTATAGTTATATGTCTAACTTGAAGCAGCAGGGTCCTTCTTGAGAAGCTAACAATTCATTGGAAAGTCCAGAAATTCACCATATTATATAAAACCAATGTTTCATTACCAAGTTTACAACAGCTGCTGCAGCTGGCAAGATAACTACAGTCAACACTTTTCCATTCTGTTTCTTCAATCTGTTTTACTGTTATCCTCCCATCTATACCCAGGTCTTGCAAGTGGTCTCTTCCCACCAGATTCTCCCACCAAAATCCTGCAAACATTTCCTTTTTTCCCATGTGTTTCACATGCCAACATCCTCATGATTTGATCAACCAACTTATTTGGCACAGAACACAAACAAAGTTCCTTTTTACACAGTGTTCAATGCAGCCTAGTATACCCCAAATCCAGTGGCACTAAGAAGCACTTGGATGCCACCTACCAGAGTACACTGTGCTGTCAGCATAGATCAGAATGTTCCAAAGCTTCACCACAGTAAAAACCTTAACTCTTATAGAGATGCTATACTGAAGATTCACACACGAGATGTGAGGTTCTCGCAGCAGTGAATATAAAAATGTTCTGGGATGTGAGACCATTTCACTTGTTAGAGTGGAAGCAATTATTGGTAGAAACCTGCTGCCTCCATCTTTAAGGTGGAAGACTAAGCCACATGGTACAGGCATCCATTTCCCAGAAGACACATTATTTCTACATCCACCCAATGGCTGATGCTGTGAAAAGGGCTGCTTTTTGAATTCTCAACTCCCATTCACTTGGAACAAGTCCCGTCACTTCTTCGCCATTCCACATAGATGATATTCGTAAAATTCCCTCAGACCTCCCTATATACAGAACTATTTTCTTCCACTGCTTCACTTAAGCCTCTACCTGATCCAATTCAGTCACCGTGAAGATGGAGACAGTATGTTACTCCAAAACATAAAAACAATCAGTACACTGTGAAGAAACACAAAAGATGGACATTATCTGAAAACATTTCTGCTCATCTCTTTTCCTCCTACATTCTTGTCCACACTCTCTAAATGGCAAAAGATTCAAAGGGCTACCATTTCCCACCGGCTTGCTCAATGCCCTTGTTCCTGCCCTCCTTTCTCTTTATTTGCATCACCCCTCACTGGCTTGCTCAGTACCTTGATTCCTGCCTTCTGTTCATTGTACCTCCACCATCTTTTACCACATAGCTTACTCTTTTACCCAGGTTCATCCAGAATGCTGGCACACATTGCAGGGCACCACATGCCTGAAGACTGTAATCTTTAACAATATTTAAACACTTCATATCTTCTGTATTCTTGTTTATTAATAAACTGCCTTTATGTCTTCATTTGCCCTTGTGTTTAAAGCATTAAGAACATGAATGTTACAGCAAAATTAGTTGAGTAACAAGAAAGCTGTCTGCAGGTCTTGATCTAAAATTCAGTTATATTTGCTGCAGGAAAACTTACCTATTGCCAGCCAAACACCAAATCGTATCCAGGTGTAGACATCAAGTACTAACATGAGGTACAAGTTGATGAATATGCTGGCAGCAGGCACAACAGGCACCAGAGGAACCTGAAGAGAAGAACAGTACACAAACCACATGTTTCAATACCTCATTCATGCCTCAGAATTAGGTATAAATGTAACACGCTGTTTCACATCATATACCATAATATCCATTACACATAATATCCAATGGGAAGAAAATGTTAATCTCATTGCAAAGGTAAAGGCTTCTCTTTTTTTCTTCAAGAACTCTACTCATCATATTTACAAGAGTTTCTTCATTGTCATATAATGTAAACTAGTAAAATTCACCGTTTTTTAAAATAAATTTAATTTTTAATTTTCACAATATCTTCTATTTTCTACATGTGCACGTTTTGTACGCAAGGGCTCAACTTCAGGAAGACAGCTGTAATAAGTACAGGTACGGTATGATACATGTTTACATGTATGTTACACCTTGGTACATCAGAGTGTGGTTATGCTGAAAATACAAAAAAAGTCTTTAAATACGTCAACATAAGCATAAAACATTGTTAGTTTACATTATGTGAATATATGATTATATTACAATGCACTGTGCAACCAACAAAAAATCTTCCTCATTGCGTTTGCATGTATGTGTGTGCATCTGTGTGGGTTTAGAAGTAAGCTTAGATTACCTTTTGGGATGACTGTGCCTGTATACATGATCAAACAAAATATAAGCAATACAACATGAGTAAAATCGGTATACCCGACAAAAATAGGTATTATGATAACATACATGGTGAAATACACATTAGGTAATGAATAATTTGGTTGTTAAAGTCATAACAATACCTCTCTGTAAACGGGCCCCTCGATGAAGTCCTAAAACTAAGTCAAAGACATGAAAAAACACAAATCTTAACATGACATAAAATACCACTGTGTTCAATCAACTGGGTCAAGCCACCACCATTCAAAAAGAACAAAACACACTATGATCATCTCAAAGGACATCACACAACAAGACGTGAAACTGGATGGCAAAATGTTCCTCATTATATAACAAACATTCAAAACCTTTGAGAGAAAGACCAACAGGATGCACCTCTATCTCATTAATTTATTCCAATTAAATTTTCCTCTACATGTTTCAAACAAACAAGTTCATCATCAGGCGGTTATTTCTGTACCCGCAGCATATAGTACTCCTCACGCATCTATGTGGTGTCCAGCTGGTAACACAATACGATTGGAATGAAAGAACAGTTCCAATCACATCGTGTTAACGGCTGGACACCCCATTCATGCATGTGAAATACTATACGCTGCGGGTACAGAAATAACCTCCTGACGATGAACTTGTTTGTTCGAAACATGTAGAGGTAAATTTAATTGGAATACATTAATGAGATAAAGGTGCATCTTGTTGGTTTTTCTCACATATATGTATCATGATGTACGGTTCAGAAAATGTAAAATTCTAAATGTCACATACTGCACATTCCTGTTAGCATTTTACATAACACCCAAAATTATCTATATACATTTTAAAACACAGCCTTGTACAGAATTATTACCACCAGCTTTAACACTGAAAATTATATTAATAGCATTAACAATGCACTTCAGACAGTGTATCATAAATGGAATAAACAAGGGAATTTCTTATTCTTCCTTTGGTTCTACAGCCTAGTTCCAGCCCTGACTGCTCCAGAACAGTGGAATTACACATTCAAAAAATTAACACTTCAGGGCAGGTATAGTTATATGTCTAACTTGAAGCAGCAGGGTCCTTCTTGAGAAGCTAACAGGTCATCAGCTACTCATTTCCAGTTATATCAATACCTTTATCAGTCCCATGAAGTTCAGCCTCTATATGTTGTTCATAAAAAATGTTAGTCAGAAATCCTTAATCATCAAATAAAGGCATAGATGGAACATTAAAATATACCGTCAAAAGGGATATGGAGGTGTGGACTGTATTGATCTGGTTCCGGACAGGGTGTGTGTGTGTGTGTGTGTGTGTGTGTGTGTGTGTGTGTGTGTGTGTGTTTGTGTGTGCGCATGCATGCATGTGTACATATGTACAAATGTATGTATATATGTATGTATGCATGTAGATGTCTAGGTATATATTGTGAAGAGAGAGAGGAAACCAACAAGATGCAACAATCAGATGTTTATTATCAACACTGTCTCAACATGTTTCAGGCATCATTATGCCCATCTTCAGGAGAACAAAGACCGTGTGTTATTGCATGTGGTGTGCTGCGCTGGTTCTGCTGGATGTGGTTGGTAGTGGTTGTGGGGGTGCTGCGTTGCAGGGTGTGAGCACTGTGAAGGTTACCGAGTCGAACAGTAACCTTCACAGTGCTCACACCCTGCAACGCAGTGCCCCACAACCGCTACCAACCACATCCAGCAGAACCAGTGCAGCACACCACATGCAGTAACACATGGTCTTTATTCTCCTGAAGATGGGCATAATGATGCCCAAAACATGTTGAGACAGTGTTGATAATAAACATCTTATTGTTGCATCTTGTTGGTTTTCTCTCTCTCTTCACAATTTGCTCATAATGCACGGTCACAGAAACCTAAAGCTATGTATGTATACATATATGTATGTGTCAGGCCTTGTATTGCCACACTGTGGTGAAACCTCATTTCAATTCTAACCCATCTCTGTATCTCTGTACACACACCCATACACATTGCAACACAGACAGGAAGGTCAGAAGTTTAATGCTCTCCTACATACTTATTCTGAATGCTGAAGGTTGTCTCACCTTGAACAATAGTTTCACACTGGATGTGGGCTGCCTGCCAATAACCAGTAAAGTAAGGAGCATCAGAAAGAAACATACAACGGCCAGCACAATGGCCCAAATGCTGAGATCTTGCAGATAATTTCCTGCGTATATGATTATGGAACAGAGGCCAACTGTGAAAACACCTGAAAACAAAGACAAGAACTATGAAAATTTCATAAAATGCAAATGCATAAAGTGTAAAATATCACACATAAATTCTAGCAGATATGTTGACGATATTTTGGATTGAGGATTATAGCATGCCAATTTTTTCTTCCAAATCAGTGTTCATGGGGTGCTTCATTTGCTTTGGTGGTACTCATTTAAAATTCTTTTCTAAGTAAGCAAAGCTGCACCCTTACACTTGATAACAGGAAAAAACTGAGTTGGCTTAATAACGTATTTTTAAACATGTGATACTAAATTTGGTCTAAAAACCAAGTAAACATTAAGCCATATCAAAAACCTGTCTTCAAAAACAGTGATGTTCCCAAGTCTCTGTAAACACTCATAACAAATGAAAAAGAAAAGACAGTGTATTTCAGAAGCAAATAACATTGCAACAAGCTTCTGTTGTGTACAGAGGCAGTCCCAAACTTATAGAAGGGTTTCATTCTGCAGATCTTAGGAAGAGCTTGATTTTTACATATGTCACTCATTACCAAATGTATCTACTATTTTTTCATACTGTGTCCTTCTATGGTATTCTACATGCAGTGAAAACAGTTTAACATTGATAAGGTTCTAGTTTGCATTGGCAAATACAAAATGGCAGTAACATACCTGGTTGTGCAAAATCATTGAAAGCTCCTGAAATACAAGGTCCTGTTCCCATACTATACTTGAGCTCCTCAGTCCATCTACACGACATAAACAGATTCTTGGTGTGCATTACAAGAACAGTATTCTGGACTGGAATTCTTCATGCATATCCTACAAAGATGTAGTTTGGAAGAGATCAAGGAAACTAGATGCAATGATGTGCAGATTATTTTGATTGTTTTATCTCATTCTTTAATTGCAATGCTGGAACTTCTGGTTCCACAGTATTAGTTAACTTGTACTCCCATGCATTGCACTATTGTAATGACAGCCCAGCTGGTAACAATTGCATTTTTGTACCTGTAAAAAACATACTGGTGACCATACAGTCCACCAGATTTTACACAAAAGCTCTGATTTTGTTCATGCAATGTTTTTAGGTGTTCCATATAATTCTTACATTAAACAAACATATTTCTCTATACAACATTCTGGCACTTTTGCAGAGAAGGACAATGTTTTCTGTGTGATACAAACAGAATAATTATGTATATTTAGAATCATTACAGTCTTCAGGTTGCTGTTGCTCTTAAGTTAATACCTGACTGCACAACCCATATTACTAAAGAATTTAATGCCTGCCATACCATACACACTAATTTATACATCTCAGATTTTCCATTCATTTCATTTTGAACACATATCATGAGAATTTTCCTAATATTTCATGGCATGTACAGTATGTACAGCCATTTGTCATGCATTTAGTTTGTTTTATTTTTGCTCATGTAAGTGACCCTATTTGGCAGGACTGTTTCCTTTACTGAGTTTGAATGATATGAGCAAAAAAAAAAATTAGCATTGTATGAAATTGTGGCTGAAAAATATAAACAGAATTTAAGAACTGTGATACAATTTTGTAACATCCACTATTCTATGCTAATAAAAGTTTACCCCATGAAGCAGAATGTAATAAAATGTAACTCACTGAACAAGGTGATTGACCACTTGGTTATGGATGATGACAATAAAGTGGGATATTTAATCATGGAGAGGTTAAACAGCAGCTTCATGGGATGAAGCAATGAGCGAATAAAACCAGTATTACCAAACTGGATTTCTTGACCATGTGAGGTGAAATCAAATGAAGATGGGGATGGATTTTCATACCTGAAACATATAAAAGATACAATGAGACACACTGATAAATTAACTTGTAGTCTCACGTCTAAATTGTATATGTATGAATGCTAAGAACTGCAGAAAAATGGACCAACTGTAATCCATATTCCATTAACACCAAAGGTGCTGATTAAACTTTGGATAGAAACAGACTATACAGAATTAACTGTACAAGGTCTGTAGTGGGGTGGTGGTGCTGATAACACTGGTGGTGTTGGTAGTGGTGGTGGCGGTGGCAGCAGTGATGTGGGTGGTTGTAACATTGGTGGTGATGGTGGTGTTGGTTTTGTAGTTCTTGCAATGTCAGTGAAAGTCAATTTTTAGTGCCCATTTCCTAACAATGAGTGCCTACCTATTTATTGGGTTCAGGACTTCCACAGGTACCTGAAACTTGCCAAGTGCCCAAATGTCTGAAGTCTACTAATAAATGTTCTAAATCATACCTAATCTTGGCAGTACTGTACTTAAAGGTAAGTTTCAGTTGTTTCATAATATCCTCTACATACTAGCCAAGGCAATAGCGGCACAGGTGTTACAACTGGCCTCTCCAGTACTCAGTTTTGATACATTTGATTTGTTATAAGTTCATCAAAATCGAAGGTCATGTAAATCATCTACTGATAGGTCCTGCTGACATAACATTGTCAAATGTGTATTTAATATTGTGAACAGACCCCATAGTTTTTAACCTCCCCCCCCCCCCCCCCCCACCCCCCACCACTA
>Ga0131853_10006436_pt1 | contig 21195 bp, 9 predicted proteins | sample TergutLab28metaG_FD_92764 | JGI IMG/M metagenome (GOLD analysis project Ga0131853, IMG submission 92764) | Labiotermes labralis P1 segment gut microbial communities from Petit-Saut dam, French Guiana - Lab288 P1 (version 2) (version 2) | ecosystem: Host-associated > Arthropoda: Insects >...
GCCCAATGTGGCTGTTTTCTGTAGTTCCTTGACTTCATGTTTTCCTGGTATGTTGCTCACGTATTTTCTGAATGACTTTGAAATAGTCCCAGTCGCCCCTATTATTACTGGTATCACCTTTGTCTTTACATTCCACATGCGCTGTATTTCTATTGTAAGTTCTTTATATTTTAGAATCTTCTCGGTTTCCTTTTTAAACACATTTCTCTCTCCTGACAGAAATGTGATTATTATTATTATTATTATCATCATCATCGTCGAATAATTTAATTTTATTCTTGCCGTAGTAGCCCCAAAATATACGTTACCATTACGCTCCTATCATCTCTAGATTTCCCAAGTGGGCACTTTCCTCTATGCTTTTCGTTTAAATGTGTCTGTGTATTTCTCAACCCTAGCAAGCATGCATGCTACATGCCGGCCTAGCTTAATCACATTTTTCACCACATTAACAATCTCTGGTGAAGACCACAACTTGTGACGATGCCCAACACGCTGTTTTCACCAACATATTTCTTAGGTCCACATACTTTTCTCGCCATCCTAACATCATACGGAAACAGAAGGCCTAGAAACCCAGTTTTAGATCCGTAAAACAGCAGGCAAAAAAAGGACATTTGGGTATCATTCAATATTTTCATTTATGACAATGAAGAAGTAAAGCCAAAAGACTTCTCCCTGCTTTAATCAGATCTTCCTTCCTCTGCGAATGTAATATTTACTTATTAATATCATAACCAAGTACCAGAACAAAGATACATTTTCGAAGGACCTTCATATATAAGTGCGTGTCAGGTGTTCTGATGACGGTACAGGAGCACATTCTTCCCAGCGTTTACTTCCAAACCAGTTTTGCTATTAGCGCACATTGAGTTCTCGTACGTCATTCTTTAAGAGACTAATTAACATCATCAGAGAGATTGACAAGTTGTTTTGCCGCATGCAGCTTAAATCTCTCTTGACTTTCTTGCGCATTTCTACTGGCGCAAACTGCAGAGAAGTTAATCGGAAATCTCGAGCATCTAATACTTGTTTCGGGCAATTCCGTGCAGAAAATTCATTATCCAGATGTTTTCTGTGTGGGTCGCGGTAGCACAGTGGTTAAGGTGCTGTGCTACAAATCGGAAGGTCGCTGGTTCATTTCCAGATGGTGTCTTTGGAATTTTTCATTGACATAATCCTTCCGATTGCACTGTGGCCCTTGGGTCGACTCAGCCTCTAACAGAAATGAGTACCAGGAGCATTTTCTGGGGGTAGAGGTGGCCGGTGCGTAAGGCTGACAACCTTACCACCATCCTGTGCCGTTGTCATGAAATCTGGGAACCTTAACTTCCTGGAACACTCTGGGCCACTCCAGGCCTGTAACGGGACTGCCTAACCTTTTAGATATTTTTCTGTACGGTTTTCACCACAGGATTACACTAAATGTACTTAAACAGCAGCTATTGTCAGGTCATTTAGCCTTACGCCACAGGCCTTCTTGAGGTTTATACATGAACGATGCTCTGTATTTTGTAACCACTTATATGCTCCAGTGTACAAAGTATCCTTTATATCAGATCAGTGACTGATGTACTAGTTGGAATGCACAGTGCTGTTCCCCGGTAATTTCCTCTACATTCCGACTGACAGAATAATGTATGATAATATTCGACTACTCTAGGATTAACAAGCCAATTCCATACATTCTAGAATGTGCGAAAATTCTCTTGAATGTTCTGACATACGCATAGAAAATAAGAGAGAGTCCAATAGCACTTCGATTTTATGCATTCTCCAATATCGCAGACACCAGCGAACATGACTTCTATTGCTTCGTTCTTGTGACACGCTAAATCCAATTGAGCGTTCTTAGTATCACTTGCCGTTCCTCGTGCCAGACTTGGCTTGTTTCGACTCCTAAATCAATAATTGTGTTTTTACGCATCCAACACACGTAGGCCCAGTGGCGCGTGCCATTCCTGGTCGGCCTCTGTCATATTACGGACGACCGGAACCGCACTGTGGTAGTTAGAGCTACCCCTGTGTCTAGGCACGACGCCATGTAATCTAAAATTAAGTTCCGTTTCATCGATCACGATGATTTAACGGCAAACTTCCAGAATTGTGGTCGGGAGACATCAGGTTCTAACCCCGACCAGAAGACCGGTAATCCAAGTGTTTATGTTCATAATTCCCTCTATATTCGACTCTACAAAACCTGTGCAGCTGAAACGGAGCCTACAAACAAAACAGGAACCAAGACGTGTACAGCTAACTTATATTTTGAAAGTAAAAAATGTCACTGGAAAGAGAAAACAGACTTCTTTACTTTCCAGATCAGTTTCCTCTGCCTTGCCGTGTGTATTCAAATTCGGGAACACTACACGACCGCCCTTTTAGTTACACTTTCCAAATATCCAGTTTATGTCCCTGGTGACCGTTGTTTGGGCCGATATGTTAGCTACCACATTATGTCGATTACTTGGCATTATGGCATCGCCAGTTTTCGCGATGCGCTTGAAGATGATGGCCTCTAGTGGGTGGATGTGTCGCTGTGAATATGACGAGCAGGAGGGTGATAGAGAGTACACACGGACTCATGAAGCACCTTGGCGGTAGGGCGTTGGGTTGGCAAACATATCAACGTAAAATTTTCTAATTCCATTACTAATGCTGTGTAAAGATTCTGGCACTGGGCATATTCTTTGGAATAAGATGACGAAATTTCTCCACGATCTTGTCCAAAGGCGACCTTTTGCAGCAGCGGTTTTAAGCCTTGGGGTCCTGCTTCCACAGACTTATATTTTATTGTGTGAAAAATCAAGTACACTGAGATGGGCAGAATATGTAGCTCGCTTCAGAGAGATAAGAATTATAATTGAAGAAACGACATGATATATATACCAGGACTTCAGCAGTCAAGGCGTTGACAGAAGGATAATATTAAATATGTATCTTAAGGAAGCAGGGTGTGAAGATGGCGGTTGAAATGTTCTGGCACCGTATAGCCACCCATCAGTGGTGTAATACTGTGTATACAATGATGAACCAGCAAACCACTTACGGTTGCACAAAGCACGATTAACTATTAATCACTCTATTTTGCACGTTTTACACACCAATAAAAAAAATCCACAGTGAAATGACAAAGAAAACCAGTTTTACGTAATAATAATTTACACGACATTAATTAAATTTGAATTTCTTAAGATGTACATCCTACTTCGTCTTACATTTCAATTCAAATTACATGTACTGTAAACTCGACGTACCGCTCATAAGATGTTTTTTGCGAAGATTACATTTGGGAAAGCATGTAAGCCGAAACGCGGAGAAATTTGAAATATAATAAGATCGTGTTAAAATATTTGTTTTCTTTGTTGCTGTATGCTGGACCTGTCCTGACTCGTTTATACAGCCTACTTCATCACATCTTATATCCCTAAAACATCCATTTTAAAATTATGATTTCTTCTTTGACTACGTCTCGCAAGAGCTTTCTTTCTCTCATTCATTTCCTACCAAATCTCTGTATGCACGTAACACTTCCTTCATGTGAAATTCATAGGCACCTGTCATTCCCCTTCATTTCATCAGATACATAAAATGACTGTCATAAGCTCCGCCTCGCTGTTCGTTTTTCGAACTTACTTTACGCCCCTAAATTCTAGATATTCCCCTCAACAATGACGCTAAAGTACTCTATGTTCTTCCCATAGACATAGTCTGACTGAACTGTACACCTACGTATATATGTTACAGGTAATTTTTTTGCAGTTTTCGGTTCGGAATTCTCACAGCAGAAAAAAGATGACAGGAACTGTATGTTTCCGCGAATGACGGCGTCGACAAATAGACGTTCTTGAACAATTTTTAGAAACAAATTTGATAGGACTGCCTTCTCATGATTTAAACTTCAGTGCTTTGTGAATACATCACTTTAATGTTTTGTGTGTCTGTGAGCTGACGAAATTCTTTGAGGCGAAAACCCAAACACGACAAGATTGCGCGTGTTGGTGGCGTCATAGGATGGGATGACATTCCGGACATAGTGGCGCTGTTACATGAAGGATCATCCAAGTTACCACACTAAAGCTGCTACTAAATGCAAGGTTTCTCTGCCCTCACACCATTTCATCTTCCACTTACAAAAAAATACATCAAAGACGTGAGGCCCCCTTGGAAGGCACACATACACACATACACACATACCCATCTTCTCTCTTTAACATTGCAACACGCCCGGATAACAAGCCTTATGCAACCCTCACGTAAAACCCTCCCTTCTCCTGCGAAAATGAAACTGAAGGGTGCGCAACAGCCATTCGAGATTTTCCACCGCGTGCAGAACAAAATTCGTAATGGACCAAAGTCCTCTTCGTGTCTGAAATGAACTGTCAATAAGCAATAACGACCTCCACAACACAGAATAGTTCTCGGTAATTTCTAAATCAACCAAATTCTCCCGCGACAAAAGTCCACCAATTAAAATTCCTTCCTAAATTCAGTCAAGTTCAAATCCAAATTAATACTCCATAAGAAACATCTTCATATTGTCTTCCCATTTACAAGCAGATGTCTCAAGCTTTCCATATTCCTACAGCAAACCAACTAACTCTCCACCAACTACAGAACCAAAGAGAGCCACGTCTTTCAGAAGTAAACTTAACAAGTTTGTGATGCAGCTCGTCCTCCAGCACTGCGTAGTTATTCAGCTGGTAAAGAGTACCTTTCAAAATTCAGTGGTATTTATACGTACCACATGCTGAAACATTAACAAACTCTACATTCTGTCGCAAAGCATACATTCCTACGATTCACAAAATACATACCAGTATTTCCCCAACATCACTCATATGTCTGTTATTATAACAAACACGGATTATGTTTTGCGAAAGGAACCGACTAGATTTTTATGTAATATTTAGATGAAAGTGTCACTGGAACTTTCACCGACATAATCCTTCCGGCCGCACAATGGCCCTGGGATCGCCTCAACCTCTAACAGCAAGGAGTATTAGGAATACTTCCTGGAGAGTAAGGGCGGCCGGTGCGTAGGGCTGAAAAACATATCACTTCAATGTGGCGACTGTCTCGAAATCCGGGAGCCTAAAACTCCTGGAACACTCAAGGCCTGTGCAGGCCCGTAGAGGGACTGCGTAACTTTTACCTACCTAGAAGAAGACCATGCCACGTAACAGTACACTGTACATGATTGGTAATGAAAATTACTAAGAAAGGAACAACACACGCTTTAAGGTAACATGAGGAGATTTCCAATAGTTGTTTGACGGACTGTTGGCTAGAAGTAAAAATGTATCCGGAAGGTCCTGCCTTCGGTCACCTCGAAAGGTTCCCTTTTTCTATTTTTGCCTCTTCTTTCAAGCGAATTTTGAAGAAACTTCCAAGTTTTCAACTTCCTTCCGAACGTTTCTAAGGCACAGCTCCCAATTTAAATTCATAAAATTAACCCCCATTGCTTTAAAGACCATCTAATTGTTTTGTCCAGATTATAAAATTCAGCTTTAACCACAAACCCAGTATTCCGCGGCACTCATTTCAAGCTACTGCCTACACAATTTTATGCCTTCGTTTTTACATCACTTCTTTCAGAAGGACGAAAGGGGAGGGCTTCGAAATCTTCGAACAAAGTGACAGCTTCAAAATAAAGTGCCTCTCATTTCTGCCCTATTTTACGCTTTCGTTTGTCCTTTTACTACATTTTACCTCTGTCTCTCGTTTACACAGTTTTCAAGGATTTACGTACATTTCCGATATAATGATATGGTTATATATTAACCGGGAGTATATGGGTGTGTCATATAGTAGATGACTGGCGTATCGGTAACATTCGTCTTTTTTTTACCATTATTAAGCAGAACGTTTTCAGTTTTGAGCTCATTTTGTACACACTCCGAAGGCATTGTACAAAAATATCATTCGAGGGACAGTTTGCCTGCACGTAATTTAAAATTCGCTACAGACCTGTGGAATTTTTGCAGGCTATAGTACTGTCATTCATGCATGTATATGTATATATGTCTGTGTGCGCAGTTTGGGTCTGGTTGGAGGTACACAAAGAGAGGCCGCTGGATCATAATGAAATTTCACAGCAAGATAAATATTTACTGTATGTTGGTCAAGTGAGATTCGTCAGGAATGATTAGTTGGTCAGATAAAATATTCACAATGTACACAATCCTAGAGTAACATGGAAGGGCAGGTCATTGTTTTGCAGCTAGATGGTGATTACATTTCTAAAATTATATACCTGGACACACATTAAAATATATGTGGTACGCTTCCGTGGGAGAAACATGATAGGCACAGTTGTGGAAAAACTAATATTGACAAAAAAATAATAATTAATAATAAACTACTACTTTTAGACGACTGATTTTTTTGATATGCCTATTATAACTGGCACGGAAAAAATATTAATTCTTAATGTCCACCTAATGGTGGTTAAGCATTACATTTGGCTCAGCGGCAACACAAATATCTAGTCTCAGAAGACCAAACAATAGTAGTATAACCTTATAGTCTGTGTTAATATCCACTGGAATACGTGGGACGTGGAAACCCTACAAGCGGGGTTTCTTAATATTCTCTTCGATTCTTTGTTTTCGTTTGTTCTTAACCCTTATCCCGCTAACGTAGAGAATATGGTGAGCTTCTAATAATGCCAGCAGATGGCAGATGGGATTTAACTCGGCATTTAAAGGGTTAACAGCCTTTCCTAACCGACAGTTTAAGAGCAATTATGTATGTTTTCAAGGTTTTACTGCGGGTGTAGCTCAAGTGATTGTCTCCTGGGTTATGTCACAGGGTACTGTATAAAGTCTTTCCGAAGTTTTCCGAGAAACATCGCGATTCTTTCTTCAGGATTGCTGAATTTGGTGCAGATGGATTTTGAAGTGAATATGAGGGGGAATCGTGTTGATTATACAGGACGTTTGCAAGGGCTGTTACCAATCAGAGCAGTGGATAGTGAAGAGGGAATAAACATTAAATAGTTCGAAGTCTCTGAACTCGCAATATGAGTGTTATTATTGCAGAAAAATAAGAAGGAAGAGTCAGACTTGATATTGTCATGGTCGTATCAATGAAGAACGCTGTCTTCTGGGAGGTAAGACAATTTAGGTTTATATAAATTTGCCGATGTTTCGAAAGAACCTAGTTATGCTACTTTCACAGAGGGAGAAGGAGACAACAAGTTCTTCCAAAAGTTGATAAATATCCATCAGACTACACGGCGTCACATTCTAAAGGACATCATTCTTGAAGAGTAGGAACGAATGCCTTAACTGGGAAGATTATTTTTCAAAAGAGGTCCAGGGATTTTTTTTAATTGATTGGAGTTGATTTTCGTCTGCTGCAGATGAGATATTGTGAAAGAGACAATTACACCAAACTGGATTCATTTACAAAACGTTTTGTTGCATTTCGTTAAAAATTCGCCTTATTTTCAAATGTATCGAAAGGCAGTTGCAGATTGAAGTGCGGTACGCAACACCATGTCAATTACACTGCGACAGCACGCACGCCCTCTGTAGTTACGAGGGAATTACTGAAATCTCCCCACATCGGCTACAACACCGCCACGAGACTCGCGGCAGGCATATGTGCAACGCTTTCAATTCCTTAAAACAAATTTCTATTTTTAAACGCCCTAAACACTCTCAGTTAAACTGAGCGATTTTACTTTGTGATGTCATACCTGACAGAGAAACTGACTAAACTGTGCAGTTTTGACAGGCAATAGAGCAGGCTTCAGAAGTGTCCTTTCTAGTCGTCTTTCAAACAGAGAACTGCGCAGTTCATTCAGTGAATCCCACGGTTTCCTCAGTTTACCTGCCGGCACCATGATAGCATCATCTCAAGGCACCAGTTTATATGGTCTTCAACATCTGTCGCTAGCAATTCATTCAGCAGATGAGCATCGCATGACATATTCCTTTTCAAATACCACTTCTTACTCCATATTTCACGCTTTTTTTTCTTATTTTCGTACAACATTATGGCCAATGTGGTTGGCAAACTCCAAACGACAGCCTCGTTTTTATCCACCACAGTCACACGCACAAGAAGACACACAGAACTGAAAAAAAAAACTGACATACCTGATGGGAAACCTGTGTTGTACCAGAGAACATTCAGTTCAGTCTTTCGTGCAGTTTTTTTTACACAGTTAAACTACACAGTTTAACTTAGAGTGTATGGGGCCTTTTAAATCCCTCGAATTTTTCTTCTGAAATTATGCCACACATTGGTAGTTCTAGCAATGCCATAAAATAACATAAAAATTGTTTTGAAGTTAGTGTAAAATTCAATTTAAACTTCTTCAATACAAATGAAAATTACATCCGCTCGACAACTTTGCTGCAGACTCCCATTTTCCGAATCTCAGAGATGGTATTTCGGTGCTATCCGGAACGAAAAACTGCGCGATGCTATAACACCCGATACCATCAATCGTATCTCGTATACTTTGATTAAGTGATGCATAATAAGCACTGCCAACATATTTCAAACATGTCACAGCATTAATAAATAAGGACATGAGAATTTTTATCGTTGTACTGTGCATTTTGAATTCTATGTATTTCACACACCAACAAATGCACTATTTATTAACTTGGTTAAAAGATTTTAACAAAAATATAACTTTAGTCAGGTATGGATAAAGCTCCCTGATGATGGTCATTAAAGACCGAAACATGAAGGAGCGATATTATTGTGTATTTTAATGTAAATTTAAAACATTTAACCAAGTTAATAATTAGTGGATTTGTTGGTGAGTGAACTGCGTAAGAACATGAGAATTTTATGTTTTGCTGACCGTGCATCCTGCTACGACTCTGGGTAAATTACAAACTTGATGCAAATTACATTATATAATACGTTTATTATTATAATCCTCTACATGTTTCGAGCAACTCTGTGCTCATCATTAGGAAGTCAAATTGTATTAATACAGCATATGGTATAGCATTCTCTGTAAAAGTGACCGTCCGGTGTGCACTTACAGAAAATACTACACCGGATGCTGTATTAATACAATTTGACCTCCTGATGATGATTACAGAGTTGCTCGAAACATGTAGAGGATTATAACGATACAGTATTACATAACGTAATTGTGCATCAAGTTGGTCATTTACCCAAGGACATGAGAGTCGGCAATTTTTGTTCCTGCTCGCGTACGTCTGCAGCGAAATGACATTTCTCCAAACAGATCACTAAAATGTAACAAAGTTCATTAAGTAAACAGAAGACAAGAAAGCGCAACATTTTCAAAGTAACACTACGTTACAGTGGTAGGAAACAAATTAAACATTTTACTTTGAAAAAGGTAAAAAAAAATTCGTCATCATCATAATCATCATAAGCATCAAGGTCATGATTAATAAGGCCTGTTCCTTTTGATCTTGAAGATGCACAAGGCCTTTTCATCTTTGTTTTGGTCTTCCAAGTTCGCGGCGTCAGATCCTATGATCCTGGAATGTGGGAGACAGTCTTCTTCCATACTGGCCACAAGTTTCCTCTACTTCCGTTAGTAATGGATAATGTCTAACTATGTACAGTGGTTACAACTTTCCATGGATGCTGGTGTCTCCTCTTTGTCAAGGCTGTTTAACATAAAAGTGGTGTTAGAAATATTAAATTAGTCATTAAAGAGGTAATATCTTAGTTCGCATTGTGCTGGCATCTCAGCTTTAAAATTACGTTCATAGCTGACCCCAGATATATGCAGGAATAATGAGATTTATTTCTGTATAATTTAACAATGTTCTACAAAGTCGTTATTTGCATCAACACAATTTCCCTGCATGCACGATCCAGTCACTTTAAATGTTTCATGAGTCAGGCTTATTACGGAGTGTATTTACAATAGCATTAGCTAATGAACGGGATTGAGAGTCAGGCAGGGCAGAACAAAGCACAAAAAGCTAATGCGCCACACAAAAACTAATCTTCCGTAAAAGCGTGGTGTGTCATTATCCAATATCTGTTAGAAAATTCCTCAAAGTTTTGCATTGTGTATTGAAAATTACATTGGAACAAGAATCTGCAAACCTTCTGTCACTCGTTTTAAAAACAGCCTCTTTGGGTTGGAGAGAAACAACAGGTTATTAGGCGAAGATATCGCTACTTGAATGTTATTAAATATCCAACCGATGCAACAGTATGGAGATATTTATTTACTGCAAAGTCACTCTACATGTTTCGGGTGTCCACCGCACCCATCATCAGGAGTACTAAAAACTGTGACCGCAGTTTCCGGTACAGGTCATAATATCGGTACAGCTATTTCCCTCCAACGTGGACCGATAGTGCTGTGACACCCGAAACATGTAGAGTGACTTTGCAGTAAATAAATATCTGCATACTGTTGCATCTGGTTGGATTTTTATTAACATTGAATTACGATGCACTGAACAACGAACTTAAAATGGCTTCTTGACTTTTTAACGGATTAGACATCAATCCAGGATTCTTCGGCTCAATTTACCTCTCCATACCATCTCTGCCTCATCCAAAATTTTTGTACCAGCTATCTGATTGCGATCCGCTTAGCACAAAGTTTTAGCAAACATAAAGAGCAACATCTTGAATGGAAACATCATGAACACATTTGTGCATGTGTATACACACACATAACTTACATCTGACATTCGGGATTTCCACCACAAGTTATTGGGAATTTCCGATTAACAAGCATACTGATCCATAAAAAACTACTTCACAATATGCCGTGAACTAACGGTTCATGCACTTCAAAAAGTCTTGCTTGAATTTCGGTACAACGTGATATGAGACGCTTGCTATATTCATTTCACGCTCTATCCACCAATTTAGAAGCCTAATTTAAAAGGAGTCATAAATTCCAACTAAACATGTACCATACACCGCCAGGACCCCTTAGGTTAAATTTAGTTCTAGGGGACTATTCGCAATATCTGTCGCTACTGAACTGATCAGTTACAAAGTCTAGTTTATATAAGGTCATAAATAAACAATTTTCATGTACACCATAAATAGTTGCGAAAATTCTTATTTAGCATTGAATTTAGGTTTACAAAAGAAAGTACAACATTGCACACATTTCATATTCGTCACAACATTGACGTATAGTTATGACGTATCAAAGAAATTATAGTCTGTGAGGGTATGTAAGGATTAGACAGTGAGAGACACGTCGTTTCATATACGAATAATCCCACACATGTAATCTCCCAGCAATCATCAGACGCAGAGGATGAAAGGAAATGGTACGAAGAATAATTCTGAATTGGACCCACAGGATGACTACTCTTCAGAAAGAAAAACATACATCACAGCTGATTTCGAAATGCAATTATTCTTTTCTCATTTCGCCTCTGTAGCTGGCAGTTTCTACAGCCTCTTCAATTACATGACCAAAAGTAACGAATGCAGCAGAAATTTCCTGACTGACTCAATTTCTTTCAAGGCGCATTGTATTTCAGGATCCCTTCAAAGATTTGAAACCGCTACAGATCGCCTTGCTAATTAGGGCGGGAGACACCTGCTGTATCATATTCAAGAACCTGCTGTAACGTAATTATGCTTGCTTAGTATCAAGTAACTCTCTGTTACGTTTACACACAGGTGTTTACTAATTACTGAACATTTCGACTCGAATGAAAGGAGTGTCACGTCACACGGTAACAAAATTCTGTTCCGAATTCAAACATGACTTGCCGTTCACATTTTTCTATTTCGCCATTTAGTAACTTTTCTCATCCTTCCTTTTGCCACAACGCCGACTTGAAAACGCAAAAGCAAAAGGGTGGGATATAAATAATGAAGAGATTTCTACAATGCATTCTTCATAGCAAATTGACTCGTAAATTGATTACAGTAAGAGGAACATAATTGGTCGGACATGAGTTTGAAAATGGGAATTGATTTGATATGGGTCGGGATAGATTTGAATGGCGAGATTTCAAGAGACGATTAACTGATTTTTATGTTAAAAAACAAGAAATATACTGGTTCAGGTTCGAATATTAGCCAGAAGCATGATCACTTGACACAACCGAAACAAAATTAACGAAGAAACAAAGAGTGCTTTACATGACATCACCGCAGGGGAGAACGAGAAGCATCTGCCAAAGGTTGAAGCAGAATTTTCATCGGAGAAGTGTGGGATGTATGAAATTGCGCTCTTTGCAGCTCTGTGGAATCGCCTGCTGCGAACAATAGATTCTGTCAAAAATAACCGTTGCCGAGAAATGGCTCAGTGATCGTTGCTTCCTCTTAAGCTTTCCATTAGCGTTAATATTTATCTGTTAATAAGACAGAAGGAGACAGCGGTAGCACAGTGGTTAAGGTGCTGTGCTGCAAATCGGAAGGTCGCTGGTTCGATCCCAGCTGGTGTCATTGGAATTTTTCATTGACATAATCCTTCCGATCGCATTATGGCTCTGGGGTCGACTCAGCCTCTAACAGCAATGAGTACCAGGAGTATTTCCTGGGGGTAAACGCGGCCGGTGTGTAAGGCTGACAACCTTACCACCATCCTGGGCCACTGTCACGTAATGTGGGAACCTTAACTTCCTGGAACCCTCTGGGCACCTCAGGACTGTAACGGGACTGATTTACCTATTTTTATAAGACATAAATAATTTTTTGATGGAATATACAGCGACACCAGATGAAGATTCAAGGAAGAAGGAAAAGGTAAAAAATAATTTTGTGATAAAGCGGAAGGCAAGAAAATGTTTTAGACAGAGTAACTATACTGAGGGGAGCTGGTTAATGCGACGTGTGATGAATCAGTTGTACAGCTGCGAGTAAGGGTTCTAAGAAAACGACATGGTAAGTACAATGAGCACCTTCTGTGAGGACAAGAGGCGCGAAGGAGAAAGCCGAAAACATCGACAAATTACTGGTGCTGTACTCAGAAGGCAATAACTCTGTTACATTGTATTGTAATGTCTCACATCAAAATTATATGTTGTTTACACAAGTCATCGCGTTGCGTTGGCCTGTTTTACATTAGACCGTTCCATAATTCCTGTACAGCCTGACTACGGCTTGGTAAAAAAGCCGAAACATGTAGCTGTTATCAAGTTTTCTTTCTATTCACCAACTGATGTACAAGTGGATTGTCTTAAGAACAATTTAAAAATGCACATTAAAATTAACATTAAAACAGCCCCGACATGTTTCGGTGCAGGCACACCATCATCAGGGAGCGCATTACATTATGCGCTACCTGATGATGGTGTGCCTGCACCGAAACATGTCGGGGCTGTTTTAATGTTAATTTTAATGTAAATTTTAAAATTGTTCTTAAGACAATCCATTTGTGTATCAGTTGGTGAATAGAAAGAAATCTTTGATAATATCAAGATGCACGGTATGTTCGTGAACACACATGTAGCTGTTATTTGTCTTAGTAATTAACCAACTTGATGCACAAACGTTTTGTTTTACAATGAGTTTATTTCATGCCTCTACATGTTTCGAGCACCATGTTCTCGTCATCAGGAGGTCACAATTGTATTATAAAGCCTCTGTTATCATCACACCTATAGGTGGCCGTCCCGTGCACAGGTTGTGCACGGGACGGCCACCTACAGAATGTGACGATACCAGAGGCTGTATAATAAAATTGTGACCTCCTGATGATGAGCACATGGTGCTCGAAACATGTAGAGGCATGAAATAAACTTATTGTAAAACAAAAATTTTGTGCATCAAGTTGGTTAATTACTATGATAAATATACTGAAATGCACGGTCAGCAAAACATAAAAAAGTGTAGCTGTTAGTTCTATAATAATCATGCGTTGTGTTTGACAGAAATACGGCTTGGTTTTTGTATTATTTGTGCTTTCCTTATACACTTTCAATTACTAACACTGTGTAGCGTTCAGGAATAGGTCAAAACTATGTAAATAATTAAATGTAAAGGTAGAAAGACGTGATCAAATTTGAGTTACATTTTTGGAAATTTGTTAAACTGAAGAAAATCACAAAAAAATTACTTCAATGTAGCGAACTGGTATTTGGGCTGAAATACGAATCTGGGCCTCCTGAAAAAAACGCAGTGGTGCCAACCCTAGAGCGAGATGTGCTGTGATAATAACTCTTCCTAAATTATATACAGTGACAGCAGTAATCTATGGATTTGCATGTCCAAACACTGGGCATTAAAGAAAGAAAAAATCGGCAGATTTAGGAAAAGAGAAATGTCTTTATATGAAGCAGATGCGAAATACTAATGGGCGTGCCATTAGCACTGCGTAGAGATTACAGACGAACTGTAAAAAGCAGATGTCATATTAATGATATTAGTGCTGTCTGAATAAGATAGTATACTTTCACCAAAAATGTAATCAAATTTCGGAACTTGTGCCTGAACACAAACGGAGAAACACAAAAGTCAAAGAAGTGCAACACGGAACACAAAAACCCCTAATCAAATTTTCTTGACTTAGGAAAAGAAAACAGGGTAGAAAAAAAGGAATAAGGAGGGCACATAATAAGGAGGTCACATAATGAGTTCACATAATAAGGAGGGCACATAATAAGGAGTTCACATAATAATGAGGGCACATAATAAGGATCTTCGTGGATTCAAGTCTTTTGAGTGCTCCGCCATGTTGACAGGTAAAAAGTTACCGACGTACCGAAGATACGGGACCGTGAGATTGGTAGCACATGTAGTACGCAATAAGAAAATACGGAATGCGTAACACAAGTAAAGGGAAGGGGCTGAAGACATGTAACAGGCAGATGCAGATGGGATGGTAAGGTTAGAGGCACAAAGTGCGTTGCAAGGTGCTGGATTTAATGGATCAGAACATGATCCAACAGTGGGAAGTTTCCGGTTCCATAAAAGCAGGGAATTTCTTGAAATGTCAACTTCTCAAAAGCCTCTCCGCCTCGGAGTCAGTTACCTGCCTCTAATTAGGCGAACAGCCATGTGTTCCCATTTAGACGTTATCAGGCTCATTGCCTCGGGCTCGCGGTTCTCAGTCCGATGAGTTACAACAGAGGACGACGTCGGACGTCGGCGCCGACCGTCGCCCCGCCCCCCGTTCCTGAAACGACGAATGGCATATCGAGGTCACGTCGCCGCGGGGGTACAGGGTTCGGGTCCAATCACCAGACAGGCACAGAAATAGAACCGATCCTCCTCGTAACTGATCTTCAGGGGCGCAGCCTCAGTGAAGAGGATGAATCAACCCTCTCCTCACCCCTAACTTTCACTTTTTACAGGAAAATCTATAAGTTCGCTTCTTGTATAAAAATGATAGCTTAAGGCACCAATACATGGAATTTTTTTTCTTAAATTATCTTGGATATGTCACGTGCAACACTCTACGCTACTGACTGCAGGACTGACGTGAACACTGAAGATTACTGATAGCTAAAAGACAAAGTAAGTAGCATGAAAATGTAAGAGCAATCGCTGTTCACAAAGGCTACGATAATGCTGACACACAATACATAATGAAAGGTTAACAGGGACTGATGTAAAAAAGACATTTCATAAGCGAAGCCAAACAGAGGAATAGACAAACTGGAAGTCCACCAGCTGGTCAAGAAATTTCACGCCCTGCACGGCGCTCAGAATTTAATGCTTTCCATCCCAAAGTGTTATAACACATAAATACAAACGTGTCAGTCAATAACACGACTATTTTATTTTATGAACAATAAAAATAGAATATTGTCAGGGCGACATGCTTCGACCTTTATTGGGTCATTTTCGGGCCCTCTGAGAAATAAATCCCAGAGCTATCTATATTTCAATGCAGTGAGGGATCCTAATTGCTTACAGATTATATTATAGGAATGTAAAATATATGAGTTTGTATATATTAGGATCTTTGTAACAGTTTTAGCATTAAAAGTTAAAAATTATTTGAGAGGGGTTTTAGTATAGGTCTCAAATAATATTTAACTTTTTAATGCTAAGACTGTTACATAGATCCTAATATATACAAACTCATATATTTTACATTCCTGTGATATAATCTGTAAGCATTTGGGATCCCATAATGCATTGAAATATAGATAGCTCTTGGATCTGTTTCTCAGAGGCCCTGAAGATGACCCAATAAAGGTCGAAACATGTCGCCCTGATAATACACTATTTTTACTGTACATGAAATAAAACTATTGTGTTATTGACCAATAGGTTTGTATTTATGACACAAAATTTAACACATCACACAAATCCCGCTACCAGACCCTAACTTGCACCAAACGAATCCTATTTACAATGTAATATCCTCTGTCTTTCATATCAATTTTAACATTATTCTCCGGTCGACATTTAAGTTTCCAACTTGTCTACTTTGTGTCAGAATTCCGACACAGTTCCTATATATATTTCCAATTTATTAATGTGTGTGAGATGACCAACTTGTCGTATCCTCTGCCGTGCGATCACCGTAATTATAGAGGTGAAGATTAGAAATCAAGCGGCTCGTATTTATGTCAATTTCTCTACCATCCACTCTCTTGGACTGAAATACAGGCCATGGCACACCGTTAGTAAACACAAAATATTAATGACAATATTAGGAACAAACAACGGGGGAATGGAGGAGATTGCGTAACGAGGAGCTAAATGATCTGTATTCCTCACCCAATATTGTGCGGGTGATAAAATTGAGAAGAATGAGATGGGCTGGGCATGTGGCGCGAATGGGTGAGGAGAGGGGGGTGTATAGGGTCTTGGTGGGAAAACAGGAGGGAAAGAACCACTGGGAAGACCTAGGCGTAGATGGGTGGATAATATTAGGATACATCTCCAGGAGGTGGGATGTGGGTATATGGACTGGATTGGGCTGGCCCAGGATAGGCACAGGTGGCGGACGCTTGTGAGTGCGGTAATGAACTTTCGGGTTCCGTGAAATGCGGGGAATGTCTTTACTAGCTGCAAACCAGTTAGCTTCTGAAGAAGGACTCTGCACCATGGAGTGAGTAAGTATTATGAACAAAGTACAGTCGGAGAATATTGCCTGTTAATGTCGTAAAACTAAAAGCTAAACATTTATGAAGCATAATTTGGTCTGTTCCAAACGAACGTAAAAATAAAAATATAGATGCTGAGGAACAAGAATATTTGGATGTAAGAATGAAAAGGCAAACAAAGGAAGGAGAAAATTACATAATGAGGAACATCTCACATTCGATACAATTAACCTAACATTAAGCACAAGGATTAATGAAGATAAGAGAGACATGAAGCACGTAGGTGTAGGAGAATCTGAAGACAGGATACCACTGGACAACTAACGCGTATATTGAATCATAATACTAATGAGAAAGTGAAATGGGCTCACCTGGCTGAGGATACAGACTAATAACGGTATTTCCTAAAGCAGGACAATAAAACTCAAATTTCAACAAAAGCTACAAACTGGCATGAGGAGGCAAACATTTTAAAGAGGATCTTACTGCATGCAGTTTGTTTACGTCACATGTAACATATCGGAAAACGTTCATATAATCTTTACAGCGCCACTACAGTGATTGAAACTTTTGTCTTGATTTTAATAACAATGACAGTATTAATATAACGTGTATATTTTCTGCAGAAGAATCAAGAATTCAGTTAGTTTACAAACTTTTCATTCAGCTTCACGTAAACTTGGTTACAAGAAAGAAATGCACCAAACTGAAAGCGGCATCAGAACACGTCTCGGGTCAGTTACTGGGGCAGATCAGGCCTTCCCTGGTTTGCCAACAGGCCTGTCTCTTCCCTTTCTTCATGATCTATAATTCGAGATGAAGTTACGAATTTCGTCATCCTTCATATCCAGATATTCAGTTTGTTGTATTTGTTTGTAAATAAATTTCCTTACTGACGAATTTCTTGATATAATTGGAACCAATCCATTATAACCTACGTAACGGTCTATAATATTAAAATTTGGACGTGATCAGTCATTACTCAAAGTTGATATTTGCTTTCATCACTCCGTATTCCAGGGGTTCAAAGTTCAAAATAGGAAGCTGAATAACATGACCAATACTAATCATCGTTTTCCTCCAGCACCGTCGATGCTGCCTGCAGGCAGCATCGCCGGTGCTTTATACCACAAGCTGTAAACACAGTCTAGTGCTCCTGATGATGGGCGAAATTATCGTCCGAAACATGTTGAGCTGATTGTAATTATCAATAAAATTTGTTATTGTTGCATCTAGTTAGCTGTTTCTACTACTGCGAACATAATATCAGCTGCCCTCTACTTCTACAAACCGCAGATTATTTCTTACATTGAAGTTACTCGGTACACATAACCTTCGTTGTAGATCAGGATAACCAAAATCCTTATGCGTGTGACGCTTACAGAAGGCCTAGTACATTATGTAGTAGTATTGTTGCGTTTATTTAGCACCGTACGCATACAATGCACAACACCAAGTGGGAGGGTAATTTTTCGTTGCTCGTTGTGAAAGGTCATCCTATACTTTGCATCGTGTGATGAGAAAACTCACGAAAATCTTCCGTCTAAATGGCAGATATCCACCACAAGAATCTAACCCGGGAACTACAAACCATAAGCAGCAAAATTCAGTATTGTATTCACAAACGGTTCTCCTTAAATTTCAAAGTTGGTTGGGCTCTTATGTTATGTTCTTCATAAAATGCTAATGAGGGCTCACTGATGGTACGGAAATATTTTGACACAGTGTGTGTGCGCATATAAGTAACAGTGACGTCAGGTGAGTACATGATGGTAATGTAGCACATACATTCTGTTTAACTTCTGTTAAACTTTCCACAAGCAGCAGAGTGTATGGGACATAATGATAGAGCAAAACCGTGTTGGTTCCATCACATTATTACCAGCAGACATGTGGCAGGCCTGATCTGCTAGAAACTTCCCGCAGGAGAAATAAAATTACGCGTCCCTCTCTTCTCTTTTCTCCCACTCCTTGGGCCACGTTCTCATTTTTAAAGACGATGCGTGCGTTGTGAATAGGTTTCTTATGCTACGGCTACATGCTACGGCTACACTCCAGGGTGGAGTACACATATTTCCAAATGCAAAACTGTTTCAGCATACAAGGTAGCAACCACTCTGATGGGGAGACATTTGTTGTGACTTCGATTTATACACAGCACGTAGGTAGCAGATGATACACATCAGATTTCAACGTAAAAATCACGGATTTTTTAAAATCTACGGACCGTAGAACCAAGGCATGTATCCCGAAGCAGACAGAAAACATGTCAAATGTCTGTAGCCAGCGGGTGGCAGCTTGCTCCATGTCGCAGTCTGTTGCAATTCACTTTCCAACTTCTATGGGCTTCTGAAGCCATTTCTGTGTTTTATTTTAGTACAAACGCCTTGACTCAATAAACGAATATCACACCACAGGTTGATAAATATTTTTCAATTCAAGTTCTTCCTGAATTTCTTGGACGCATTCAGATGAGGAATTGAAAATAAATAACAGTAAACCCCTCCACAATTCGTGCACCCTGAATACAAATCGGACAGCACAAAGGACTGCTTATATCCACTTCACTGTGGGTTTCGTGGAAACACATTTTTGATAGGCATGCTAGTTTAGTGACTAAACTAAATACAACAAGAATACTTTTCAGTATTTCTTCCAGACGCACCTAATATTTTAAAAAATACGGATTGTCCTGCATTTCTATTTTGTCCTAACTCCTCTTCTCCACAGCAGCTTACAAGGGAAAAACTAGTGGTTTGAAGTGTTCACAGCAGTTTGTGTATCTAGGTTTCCATCTCCATATTCAACTTAATTTACCCATTTTCAACCATCACGAAAATGTGAGGGTGAACCCACAAGCCCCCAACATTTCGAAAGTGCTGCTACCAGCGGCAATCTTAACGTTATGCACAGTGCACGCTGCCTGCCGCACTGACTGACACTTCACCTTTGATCATCAAAGACAGCGCGCAACACAGAAGCTGAAAGGCAATTGGTGGCGTGAGAGCAGTGACGCATAGACCCTAATAATACAGGGTCACTGAATATGGGTTTAAATGTCAGGAAAAATGTATACACTGTCATGCTCACACATTGGCACGTGACCTGCTAGGTGACAGTTGAGTCCACCAGCGATATTTTACCCAGTATCGAGATACAGGGTGGCTATTTCATACGCTTCATAATGGACAGCGTTTACATTAAAATTCAGGGTCCCTTGCAACAATTATTTGCTATGCAGCATGCGGCGACTTAGTAGTCATAACTGGTGCTTCATGTGCGGGAGGTCATTACCTCGAATCTTGGCCTGCAGCAAACTATCATCACGACAGACGCTTATCATTCCAACCAAAGTTCCCCTAAAAAATTCTAGAATGTTTTCTTGCAACAACTCAAACCGCTTCCTTTCAGTGCAGTTCCACATTCACAGTCACATAACAATGAAACCTGAGCAGTTAGAAAAGAGTCGTTACAGTCACAAGTCCCGACCAAACACAACACGAGACAGGAAAACACTAACTGCCGCAAAGAAGTATTTTAGTAAGTACTTTTCAAATAGCTGGGTGAACAAATCGAGAAGGTTGAAACTGGTAAGAGAAATGGTAAGAGAAATTCATGTTTTGGTGGGGGAAATCTGTAGAAAAGAAGCAACTTGTGAGACGTAAGCGTAGGTGTGATGGGTGACTGGTTCTCAGAGAACGTGACGCACACTCTCTGAGAACCAGTCACTGCCCGCACCATCCTCTGTACAACTGCGTACGTATGTTTTCGGCATTCTTCTTGGAATGTTTGACCCTTGAAGACGGGACCTATAGGTTGTCCCGAAACGTCGGTAGCTACTAATCCACGCTCCGCAACATCCCAGCAGAGCGAAGATCGCAGTCAGAAAACATGTCCTTGTGATTTCCTTTCTAGTTACACACAGAACTGCTATTGTCAACGTTAACACAATTCATTCATTTATTAGTGTTCAGCCCTAGAGGCCGGTCCGGCAGGAACAAGAGCCCGGTTATGGAACCGATGTGGCTCTTGGCACACTGCAACCTAGGCAAGTTCTTGGAGGTAGTTTGCCATTGTTTTCCCCCACCTTTAGACTTTCCCACTTTCGCCGCCACGTGCCTCTGCGTCCTCAGCGACGCGAGAGATCCTAGCAGCGAAAGGTGGAACTGTGGGCGAGAAAGATGTCCGGTAGTAATTTTGCCTAAATTCCGACTTCCACGTAAATTTAGGGATCTTTTACATGCCGCAA
>Ga0131853_10006437_pt1 | contig 21193 bp, 9 predicted proteins | sample TergutLab28metaG_FD_92764 | JGI IMG/M metagenome (GOLD analysis project Ga0131853, IMG submission 92764) | Labiotermes labralis P1 segment gut microbial communities from Petit-Saut dam, French Guiana - Lab288 P1 (version 2) (version 2) | ecosystem: Host-associated > Arthropoda: Insects >...
TCACTACGATTTCATACTCTGTGCAGTTTTTACTAGCTTATAGTTCTTATATACTATTATACGTGTGGGCCGGGTAGCTCAGTCGGTATAGTGACTGACTACGGGCTGGACGGTCCGGGATCGAATCACGGTGGGGACGAGATTTTCCGCCCGTCCAGACCGGTCCTGGGGCCCATCCAGCCTCCTGTAAATTGGGTACCGGGTCTTTCCCGGGGGTAAAGTGCGCCGGGGCGTGCTGCTGACCACTCATCCCCTTCTAGCGCCGCGGTCATGGAAGAGTAGAGCTATACCTCTACCCACCCTCTGGGCCATACCGGGCCTGTAACGGGAACACTTTACCTTTTATTGTACCATTATATTTATAAAACGTTTTTTCGGATAACAATATAATGGGCCGGGATTTCAGGGCACACTTAAGCAGCGAATACACAAATTGAAACAACACCAAAACAGCGTATCTCACCCATAATGTAGCGTTTTCTTCGAGAATCACGGAAAATATATCTCGATTTTTTATTTTCAAGTGTCTAAAGACTTGAAGGATTGTGATCTATAGCTGGGATCCGCGTTTGAATGTTTAAGATAAGAAGCAGTTTTTTACTCTCAAGAATTAGATGAAATGGCTAATTTATTTATGGATCTATCTATAAAATGTCCGACATTGTCCACTGGTTGAAGTATGGGCCTATAGGCCCTTCCGATAAAACATACTTCTCGGGAATTTCCCACTGTCCATTCCTTGCATTATGATATGACCCTGTCATGTATGTGTACTCTAAGATTGTTTATTGCTGTACGTTTTAATTATATTTTGGCGTAAACTCCCTACAGATGACCATAACGCCGAAATATGTAAGAGCTGAGTAATATAAACAATAAACAGACTGTAGAATTGTGCATTTGTTGGTGTTATCAGAGCTTTAATATACTTTTCGGGAGTTTGTTGTCTCTGTCCTCAGTGGATGGGCCGTCGGTGCACTGACGATTAATTACCACTTCTTGTATTTTGCGATAAGCAATGGAATTCAGTCCTGGGACATTTCGAATAAGAGGTTGTAGATAAATGTCTTCATACTCGACGAACCTAGGCTGAACCTGGTAAAGTGGCTAATATAAACGACCATACATCCGGTCATAGTCATGGCCAAAAATGTCACCTGAAGTTTCATATATTCTGTTACTGTGGTTACTGACAGGAACCAGTAGTTTCAACCTCGTACACATGCATTTAAATCACTAGCCCATATGTTTTGCTAGATGCAAATATCTTGTAAGCGGCAGTTTCCTTTTGGGACTCCTCGCCAAAATTTTGCACGAATTTCTTACTTCCCAACTCTACTCCATTTCCAGTCTAGTTCTGTTCATTAATGTGCACAGACTAAAGGAATTGCAAAAATATTCAGTCTAATTAAAATGAATCTCCTCTTGGAATAGATGATATTGATGATAATAATAACAATAATTTGCTGGAAAACTCTAAATTTATATTCTACGACCAGTACTACAATGCGAGAGAAAGGTACTCATTTAAACTTCTGGCTTCCTGACAACAAATTCAACAATTCGCGACTACGTACTACAATATTTCTGACCTGTACTAGTCTTACCCAGAAACAAATGAGTATGTAACATTTCTAAATCCTGAACTTTATTTATATGACGTGCACTCGGCAAGTTTACTCTGCCTGGAGTCTTTATATTCCTGATTACAGAACTGTTTAACTAAGGAGCACTGAACTGACATACAATATAGCGCCACAGTTTTGAAAAAAAAACACTCACCTGATATTTAAATAATAGATTGCCGCAAACAGAAAATTTGTTTCGATGAGTCTATGTAAGTGGAGAGACGAATGGTTAGCTCTAACTTCATGATTCTAGTTATACATATGTTACAGAATGGCATCAAGTGCGACTTAGTTAGAACTCTGTTACAGTGACAAATGAAGGGGAGAAACTGGCAGACGGGAATGTATGATCAGAGGCATATTTTAATGCCTTTCGCGCCTGGTGTGACACTTACAGCTACAAAAATGGGAGACAAATACCCATTAATTTTGTGTACTTAGTGTCCATGAACTGTGTGAATCGGCTATGACCTGGAATTCATCTAGCAGAACTGAAATAAACCATTAAAAACCCAAACGGAGTGGGCGGAGCCGGAATCACTTGCAGATGTCGAAGTGCTCGGTGAACTAAGCTAATTAGCAGCGCTCGATTTCGAACTTCTTGTTACGACTGTTCTGATCAGATGGTGTACGGCTGTGGACGTACAAGTTTGTGACAACGGTCAGGCGCGAGGTGTTCGCTCTCCTGGACTGCTACTTGACGTCGTTGGTAGTTGGTTACCGACGTTTCGGGACGACTTTCAGCCCAATATTCACGGGCAAAGCAGTCCAAGAAGAATACCGGGAACAGGTGGACGAGTTATTATAAAGGGGCGATATGGGCGTTAAGTGGTTTTTCGGAAATAGTTAGGGAGCTAGTGAGGTTGCTGTAGCGTAGAGTTGCCACCAGGACGTGCGGGAAAATGAAAAACGCAGGATTAAGCTAAGAAGCCAGAGCAAAATTGAACAAGTGAAGAAATGAAAGAGGAAAAGGAGCCACCTAGGTGGGAGGGGATGAAGAAAGTACGGAGGAAGGAGATCCGCCAGGCATTCTTCTTGGACAGATAGACCCTTGAAGATGGAACCGGTAGGTTGTCCTGAAAAGTTAGTAATCAACCACAAAATTCGGCTGCGTAACATCCCAGAAGAGCGAAGGCATCAACTACACCGTCGCGGGAGCCCGAAATCGCTCATGGTGTCTGTCTTTAGAGGAGAATTTTATTTCTCCAGCTAGCAAGGCTTATTTGTAAAGAGTGCATCTAAAGGGCTGCATATCCTATGCAGCCCTTCCTGCTGACTGAAGAGGGAGACAAAGACAGCCACTATAACCTCGTATATGTTGACACACGTATAAATAACAGTCTCACAACTCGCTTCGAGACACTCTCTTATTTCTGGCGTTTACTTGCAACAGTGTCACCAGGGTTCGGAGTTTCACTGTAGATATGCCTGACATGTAACTGGGAGGAGCCTATGTCGAACTCGTGAATCAAAAAGGTCCCGTTGCTCTCAAGGAAAGCTAGGAACTGAAAATAGGCCACATCTCATATTTTTCCTTTTTTCCTATTTCAAAGATTGAAAACACACAAACCATTCTCTGTGACAATGGACCCTTAAGAAAGCAACAAAACTCGGAAGAGATATCGACACCGCGAAAATGAAACGAAATTTAAATCGTCGTACTTTATTGATTTTATGTTATTTAAGTCGCTGTTTCATTAGTGATATCAAGGTGATTAATAAGTTATTTTTCAGATGTGTAGGTCGGAATATGACAGAGAGAAACATGAAAGAATTTAGTGACAAAATGCACTTCGATAGTGCCTGGAAGGTCGAGAAGACAGGATGATAAGGGAAATAGATTACAAGAATGGGGGACAGAAGAATTGGCTCACAATCATAAAACGGCAATTTTTGTACTGGAAGTGATGCTACTTCTCATTTTATTTCAGGCATAATACGTTAAAATGGACGGAACAGGCCATATGTTTATTATTCCGGGACGCGAACAGTGGTACCATTCGTTGAACATACCAAGTGGGGTTCGTGTCTAATGTTGTACTTATGCTTACCAAGTAAATGTCAGCCACGAGAAATTTCTCACAGAGTTCCGGGAAGTAATATCATATCAAGGATGAGCATAGCCTCATTTGTCGCTCAACGCAATTACACAGGGATATCGACCCTCGAAACAGAACACACGTTACGGATAGGCTTTACCGATCTAACACCAAAGTCATCAACTACATGACATACTGTCTGCATGGCGGGTGGTTACGCTAATCCTGCTACGTGGCAAGAAACTCGCTAACGGAACAAGTTCTTCTACACCTTAGTTCTATCCATCATTACCCAGGGGTGGGGTGCAAGGTAACTTCCACAACAAGCTGCCCTTCTAACGGATCTTGCTCTCCATATTTTAGTGTACGATGCGATAAGGCACAGGAGCCACCACAAAATCTCAAGATCATCATCCCTTAAACTTCTTAGTAAACGTAAAAGTCCTCTTCAAAATTTGCAGGCTTACGAACTTTAGTGATATCGATCGTGTTAACATTCATATATTTTCAAGCGGCAGTTATACAGTTTGGGGACCGCGGTAGCACAGTGGTTAAGGTGCTGTGCTACAAATCGGAAGGTCGCTGGTTCGATCCCACCTGGTGTCAGTGGATTTTTCATTGACATAAAATCCTTCCGATCTCACTGTGGCCCTGGGATCGACTCAGCCTCTAACAGAAATGAGTTTCCTGGGGGTAAAGACGGCCGGTGCGTAAGTCCTGTGCCGCTGTCCCGAAACTGTGAACCTTAACTTCCTGGAACCCTCTGGGCCTGTCCAGGCCTGTAATGGGACTGCTTTACCTTCATCTTTACCTTTAATTATAGAGTTTAAGATCAAAAGCGATGTAATAAAACACAACATCAAATTTTTCCGGGCTGAGTCTCCGACTGATCGAAAGATGCTAGTGACTGTCCACGGTCTATTGAGTATGTTGATCGACAAAATAATATTTTGAACTAAGCTGGACACAAGGTTCACAAATCCAACTTTTTTTGGAGTTATCAACCAACTTTGTCTATTTGGCACAACAAGCCCCAATTTACTGCATCCTTATTTCAGCCCAGTGTACTGATATAAAAATCCGTGTCATATTTTCATCGCTGTTTTCAAAAGAAGAATCATCTGTTACGAGAAAAATCACGCTCGTTCGACATTCTATTCCCCAAATGACAACTTACAACTGCTCGTTTCCGTTTTCATGTAAAGACCGATGTAGTTTGTCTTCGGTGATCTGTATCACTGAACGCCTTAAAACGAAAAATCACTGAAGAAGAATGATTCAGCCTTACACCACCGGAACGAAAAATTCATGGTGCCTGAATGTGAAAACTGAGAAGAGAAGATGACTAACATGTTGAAAAATTCAAATTACTTGTTTCTTTTAAATCTTGTTTGTCAGTGTAAACCTAACAGTTTTATCACATAAATGCTTGGCATTCTGTCCGCGACGTTTTACAACTTCAGACAGATTCGTTCATCCTATTCTGTCAAAAATGTTACAAAGTATTTCTGTTGTGGATTGGATGGCTCTCCGATACGTGCACAAGACTGAATATCTTCAACATGACAGGCAATATACGTATGACATACCACAGAGGCGCTTTCGCGTAACAATTGTTGCGGTGGGCAAGTAATAAGTATTCCATATTCTAAGTGTATGTTTTTAGCCTTAGTTATCCGGCATGCAATACGCATGCGCCGTATTGTATTGTCGTCTATGTCCTGTCTGGCCACAATTTTCGTGGGGGGGGGGGCGGGGAACGCATCGGTTATGAAACGTGCGTTTTGACGTTCTTTACAGTTTTGTCTGAAATATTTCTCATTATAAGAATAATTCGGTACGATATTGCCATAAATGTTTATTAGTCTTCAAGTAAAGTGCCCGTCATTCTTATAAAATATTAATAAAACTTGAATTTTTTCTCCAGATTCTCGTAAATTACCCTAATGCTAACTTTAATAAAAATCTTTTCACCGGGAGACGAGTTGTAAGATGCGGACGGACAGACAGACATGCTAAAGCTAACGGTCGCTTTTCGCAATTTTGTAAAAGCGCCTAAAAACGAGTGTCATCCTGATAATGCACGAATTCCCTGACATAATTTATGAAAAATGGTTTTCTCACAGACAAAACTTTGCGTCTCCCTTACAAAGGTAAATCGGTTAATGCGATTTAGGGTAGCTGCTGCTGCTTGTTCCAACAATCATATTAAATCCATCAGTACAATATGCGGGGCAAAATAAAAGACCTTAATGTTAAAGCAGTTTGCGCAACGTAGAGTAACCACTGTGCTTGAAGGGATGATGTCGTATACGCGTCTAGTTACCGCAAGATTTAAAAAAATCCCCATGTAGGGTACAGTCAGCTTGCTCCAACTAGCATTCACATATCCGGTCTACAGGATGGTATGGATGAAAAAATTCTAACTCATAGCCATTCTGCTCACAATACGAACTTATTATAAATGATGGAACTTAAAATAAGTTTTCTGTCAGCGTCACTTTGTGATGTTTAAATTCATAAAAAGCGTGCTTCTTCTGCTCCAGCAGAAAGTGTCTTACCCATTAAACACTTTATTATCCAACTAATGCACAATATATAATATGTAGATTCAATTAAAATTACAAAATACTTAAAAGTGCTCCAACATGTTTCGGATCACGGAGGATCCATCATCTGGGAGACTTGTACAGTACCTGGCTAAAAATTACAAGAATGATTCTATCGCGTCCGTTGACATGGGCAAGGTCAGTGTTATGGCAGGATATTCTGACCCTTTGTGCGTGTGTGTAGTTCACTGTATATGAAGGCAGTGTCTTCATATACAGTGAACTACACACACGCACAACGGGTCAGAATATGCTGCCATAACACTGACCTTGTCCATGTCAACGGACACGATAGAATCATTCTTGTAATTTTTATCCAAACGCTGTACAAGGCTCTCTGATGATGGATCCTCTGTGACCCGAAACATGTTGGAGCACTTTTAAATATTTTATAAATTAAATTGTTTCTACATATTATATATTGTGCATTAGTTGGATAATAAAGTGTTTAATTATCATTGACGCACGGTGCAAACATGAAGATTGTCTTACCCAGTTGATGCGACTATTATTATTCTCGACAGATGTGGTCTTGTCCTGCAATTGGGATGCAATTACGTCCTGAAACGTCGGCTGTCGCTGCAGCTGAGCAGCATATGCCATACGAAATGCATTTCCCACTATCGAATTCAGCTCCTCCGCCTGCAACAGACAGGAATATAAAAACTGTTTAATGACACTGCGTGAACTCACAGTCAACCTGTGGGCCAGAAAAATAATCTCATATATATCTGCCCATACATTTAACGCTGCAGGAAATTTCAGACCAGCCCTTGGAAATGACAGGAATAAGGTAAGTCTTACGGGTGGTCCAATATATAATTCTTTTCCTAGAGCATTGCGAAGTTTCAATTCATGCATGCAACCATTCTTTCCAGCGATGAGTCGGGCAAGTCGCTCAAAACAGAACAAAGTGGCTGTCTTTACAGCAAGTGTGCTACATGTACACTGATCTGTAACTACTATGTATCGCCAATTCGAAGCCTTCTAGCAAAATTAAAGACTTTGGAAATAGGAATTTGTGGAACTATGTACTTGTCCAACACGCTGTATTTCATACAATCAATACACTGAGTCTCATTGCAAGTGCAACTTTATTAATAACATATCGTCATCCCGCAATCTGTCTTACGACAGGTCCACAGTCTCTTCCAAAGCCAACCCTCCAAATAGTGCGACCTAAGGCGTCCTCTTTCAGTTTCCAACATCCCTTCTTTTTCTTAAAATCACCCAGTCGCTGCTTACGTCTTCTTCCTCATTTCCCTTCCACTTCTATCCCTACATCTATTTTTTTTTCAATAACAAGTCTTCGAAGGTAGTTGCCATGCAAGATACAACAAATCCAGCTAGCCTTTCTTCTTTTCATTGTCTCTAGGATATTCCTGTCCTCTTTGACCCTATGCAATACTTCATCATTTTTCACACGATTGTTTCAAATGAACTTCTCCATCCGTCTCCAGCATATTTCAAAACTTGCACGTATTTCGGATCTACTTTCCGAAGTGCTAAGTTTTAGCAGCATACAAAATTACGTTCCAAATGTTCATTAGTTTTTTTTTTTTTTACTTAAATTTCGGTCCAATTTGCCTGTGCAAAGTCTTCTTATTGTTAAATGCCGCTTTTGCCGTGGCAATCCTGGGTTTAATTTCAGGTGTTCATCTTGAATCATTTGTTATCACGCTAACAAATAGTTGGATTATTCCACATTCTCCATTTGTGTTTGGTCTATCATAATAACATACATACAATACTACATAACGCAACTAGTTTAGGTAATTACAGGGTTACAATCGTGATCATTATTATGCAGTGCAGTTGCTACTCATGACAAAACGGAATGACGAATGAATGGTAAACTTTCAGGGACGTGGAAGGAAGCATTCTTGGCCTAATATGAAGCAATATCCTGACATTTGCTTGAACAACTGATAAAAACCGTGCATGACGTGTGAGAATAACCGATGATCCCGCCGAGTCTCAAATCAGTCTTATCTCCACTACGACTGTAGATTGGCAACGCTATGCCAACCTGCTATATGCTGCTTCCAAGCGGTCAGACAAAAAATATCCCACACTCCTATTATTGTATCCACACACATACCATGTGCCAGGCAAGCATGCTAATTAGAGCTGAATTTGGTCGTAAGTGTAAGTTCAGAATTCAACTGATAGCGTGTAACAAAACCACAAATCTGATTTAATGTTCCGAACGATAATTCGGTCTACTTCCTATTCACCCAGTCCGGAGTGTGAGTCCCTTCACACAAAAAGCACAGTGAAGTAGAGTGGTGTTACTATTACAGAGAAGTGGTTCGGCACGCCACGTATATGCAACGAACTGTTGGTGCAGAAACATGCGACGAACTCTGCCGTTACCATTTATCAGTTCTGTCTACGTGACATTAATATGAAGGCAGTAGCTGTGTTAGAACAAGGGATTTAAGTTACTTTCACATGGCTCGTTCCATCTTTCACGCATTTCGGTGCCTTCGCTTTGGGGCAACGAGGTGAAAGGAACTAAAACTAGCAACCTGCCACGCTAAGTACAGTCCACTCCACAGCGGCAGCCAAATATCCTACTAACACACAATAACAAAACCAAAGGAAGAAACGCGAATAGTCTGAAAGACGCCTGAACGTCGTGCGGAGATAAACTAAATTTTATTCGTAAAAAATACTCGTACAGTAACACTTGTGGCACAGGAGTACTGGGAAGTGTTAGTCAGTGAAGTTTCACTTCAAGAGTCTTTTTTTTTGAGGGGGGGAAACGGGGTGGGAGATTGGGGGAAACAGGTGACTTGACTAATTTTATAAATTCCGTCCAGACAGATCTATGGTTTTAAGGTCAAGTATGAAGGATGAATAAGATCCGAATACATATAAACCGACTGGTGACATAATGATACACCGGCGCATGATCATTAACTCACCGAAATAATTTCCTTGTTAAATGAAATTTATAAATACACGTTGGCATCACAACACAAAACTGGAACATTACCTGCAGAGGGAACTTGGAAATGGTAGTAACAGACACACATACATAATCGAATATATATAATTTTACATTCTAACACATTCTTTATTATGTAAATACAATTAAAAGATAATTAAGACATTATAACAGCGACATGTTTCGGCTTTTTTTCATAAAACCGAAAAGGTTTTTTTATATAATTAACAACGTTTCAGAAATACGAGAGCTCGTTTACATGGTTACTATAATATATTAGGATGTAAAATATAAAATGTGAATTCAATGATAAAATAACGTAGGTAATAAAGATAAAAAAGATAAAAGATATATACACTGTGTAGACAGGCAAAATATGATGCGTAGGGAGTATATGTATAGAGCAATTTCATAGAAAACTGTATGTTGCGATAATAATGAAGATCTACTTGCTCCAGTTTCTGGAAGGTTGTTCTATCATGGGGTTTCTCCTCTTTGGTGTACATGAAGTACATTTGTTGTATTGTGCAGAGATGCAGTATGGAGTCGTTAGATGAAACTATGTTGAATCTGCGGCTATACAAAAAAATATATTTATTTTGTGATGGTGTCTATGTTGTTAAGATGTTTATGTGTTGTGTGAGTAGATGCAGTGGAGCAAGTAGAACTTCATAACTATAGCAACATCGAATTTTCTACGAGATTGCTCCATGCATATACTCCCTACATATCATATTTTATCTACCTATATCTCTGTTATCTTTTTTATCTCCATTACCTATGTTATTTTATCACTGAATTCACATTTTATATTTTACATCCTAATGTATTACAGTAACCACGTAAACGAAATCTCGTATTTTCCGAAACGTTGTCAATTGTATAAAAAACCTTTTTGGGTCACAGCCTGAAGATGGATTTGTGAAAAAAGCCGAAACATGTAGCTGTTATAATTTTTTAATTATCCTTTATTTGTATTGAAATAGTAAGGTTGTGTTAGACTGTAAAATTATATATACGGTATTAATTACTGAACGCATTGGGAATGCCTCACCTGAACAAGAGACACCCATCCTTGTTACATTTGTAAAGCAAAGGGCAGCAGAACAAAATTCACACCAACATTCACATTGCATGATTTTTTTTTCTAAGTTTACTTCAATAGAGATTAACATTTATGAAGCTCTGTATGTCTGCTGATGTTCTGTATGAGCACGGAAAGTGACGTCTCATTCTGAGGGAAAAAATACGCGGAATGTGCCTGAGAACAGGATGCTGAAGAAATTATTTGGACGCAAAATATTCTGAAGTGTCCGCAGTTAACCTTTTGGTGCCGGAATTATTTTTTTTTAATTTTAGCACACCCTGTATATAAAATGTGAATAATGCAGGAACCAAATAAGTTAGAATTATGAAACAAACTGCATTTTGAAGAGAAAAGAACGGAGAGTGTATACCATGTATAAAATATTCAGTACCTATATTTGTTGAATAAATATATAAAATGCAACGTTTTGAGGTTAGGGGTGCGGTACGACCCCTATAGGGGTCATTAGGCGTCAAACGGTTAAGGGGGGACTTCACTACCTGCTACAACCATAACTAAATGAGGAAGCTTTTAACCAGAAGTAAAATATACTCAGTATATTATACTTCTGGTTGAACTACGTATTGTAAATACAACGAGGATGAATCACCTTAACTCGGAAGTTTACATAGATGGGTGAATCGTGGCATACGTATTGGAGAGAACACGAAATAGTGGATATCTAATCTACGTTATAAGCAAGAAATCCACACAGGAAGAAACCAACTGAAACACTGAGCAACGATAATATTAAAACTGGATGAAGGAAAACATACTGCAACAACATATTAAGTACATCGAAGCTGCTTAGGGCAGGGCTTCAGTGACGACAGTTTTAGGTGTCAAAACCCCGGGACGCACGTACGTGAAGTTAGAAGATAACTTCAAAAGAAATATAGTTGTTCCTGAACTATAATACAGGGGATATGTAAAATTTGAAGCTTTCGCGTCGAAAATATTCGCTGCACTGCCGTCGGGCAGTATATGATGGGTCAGACACCAACATTTTCGAGACCCGCTCTGTCTCTATCATCAGGGTCGATGATCGCCGATGATGGTGACGGAGGGGGTCTGCAAAACGGTGGTGTCTAGCTCATAATTGATGCGACTGATAGTCCGATAGCAATTTAGTGAACACAAGGAATAATTTAGGACTACTTATTAGCATACGACAAGCATACAAAAAAACAGTTATTTTGTCTTACCAGTCGCTGTGAATGTTCAGGTTCTAAAACGTCTACAATGAAGAACAAATTTTTAACGAAGTAGGAAGATGTAAGTCTGCAGGTTGTTCACGGAGGCGAGCATTCAGACTGTGGTCTTCGGATTTGTGTCACGGTTTAGCCGTGTAGATGAATAGCAGCGTTTTGGAGAAAGGTGCTGCCTCCACCTTTGGGGTTGAAGCGAGGAGGGTGAGGGTGCAATGAGATTATATATGCAAATTTTAAGGAAGTTGGTCTCACTTGTATCCTAAAGGCAGAGTCAGCAACGGTCCTTCAAAACGCCGTTTGCCACCTAGAATATTAGACGATACCAAAAGCCAGAGTCACAAGTAAATTTCATAATTTATGATTCTGAAATTACTAGTGTTTGATCATAATTAAAATGAAATAAAGGCTAAAAAATTATTTCCTGAATAACACGAGACGAATCCAAACCACGCAATATACACACTGTTATTACACACACTTTCCCCATTTTCTCGCAAAATTAGTTAATCACGAGCCTATATAAATTAGAACTACCTCCGCCAATAGCAGCTATTTATACGAATATACAAACTGCTACATACTTATAATGTGCCTATTAAGCACTGGAGAGCAAGAAAAATAGAAAATACGCCATAACAATGATGGAGTGAGTAATTTCGCTAAAAAAAATCCCCAAATGATTTTCTGACAGATTTTACCCTTATACCAGTCTTGTTATAGCAATAAATGACACGCGCCCATTAATGATTCATCCGATATACTGTATATATCATTCATTAACGGATGCTGAATGTTATATTTATGTAGATAATTATGTAGCAGAAAAAAATATTTAAATCAGTGGAAAAGGGTGTCCAACAGAAGTTGTACTGCAACGGAAATATTACTTGCAATAAACGTCTGAGGAACTTAGAGGGAGTATAGAACAATGTTTTCTAAGCGAAGGGGGAGTGTCCCTTGTTTGCGATCTTGTGTGCAAACCCGGACGAAAAAGGAAGAAGCATCGCTGTGGGGAGGAACGGTAGTCAAGAAGTCGACACTGCACTTTTCTTTCCTCCAGGGAGCTGCAGCAGAAGACGCGTCCAGAAGCACGACAAGACTGCTGCTTGTAGGAGCTACAGTGACAGACGGCTACATGGAGGAAGCATTAGCAGCATCCTTCGTCTTTAGCCCAGACAGTTGTTACTTGTTGAGAAGTGTGGGGAACTGACTGATGGATGGACGAAGAATAATTTCTGGTTGCAATGACTCGAGCTAAACTTGGCAGTAGATTAAAGCCTTCACACCTTGTGCCGCCACACAGTAGCTTCCATTTCCCCGATTTGTAGGGTGTTCTGATTGTCCATGGATCAAATCCAAAGACCGGATAATGCTTGCAATATTCAACTATAACAAACATTTCCAGTTGCAATAAGGCAAGGAATAGCATTAGTTTCCGGTTCATTCGTTAAACTTTTTACCAAGGAAATCCGAAAGCACGTTTGTAGCAGATAGTGTGGCGTGTTTGATGGTTTCGAGAGATTAAGGTTTTTACGTTTCAAAAGTGTGTAGGATCTGCAACGGTAGGATTCCGCAATCTGTAACAGTCCTAGTCAGTGTCTAGAACCTTAAGACGAAGACAACTGCTAATGTGCTGAATGAACAGTTGCGGATAGCTGGCAACCGTTGGTCTTCCGCCCGAGGTGTGGGAGAATGCAACAAATCCTGACCCTCAGGAACTAGCACGCTCGGACTTGTAAAGGTCCTTTGGGCGGCTGCTGTGACAATAACAAAGATTCGGGTTCCGTAAAGGTGGGAGATCTATTAACCGGCTGAGCGACTGTTAGCAGTACTCTTAGACAGTGGTATTTTTTTAATAGGCCAAAACTGCAATGCAAGGCGCAGATATCTCGTGCTGCCTTCTATTGCTATTACCGCGCGGCTGTCTGCAATTACCAACAACGGTAACTTCTACGTTAGGACAAAACAGCAAGCTTTAACTTTTTGTTTACGTAACAACAATGTGCGATTTCATTGTCGGACTTTTGTCTCAACAAGTGCGAGATGTCTTTTCCAAAGACAATCGTTACCAGTGAGATTAAGAACTTCTTTGCCTCCATTTCATATATTCTGTATATACAAGACAGGACAAATCCAGTGGTACATTTTGTAATACTATAAAAGCAAGTACGATGTGGAACTCTCAAGGGAGCAGTATTCTGTCTCAATATTTTGCGAAAATCAAGAACCCCTCGAGTTTTCCTGAAGTGTTCCAAGTCTTATTGTGATGTCTGTTTTTGCCTGTCCAAAAAGTTTTTTTTTTATTTCTCCCCATTCACTTCATCCTTTGCCAGCCCTCCCCCCCGCATATCACATCACCAACCCTTTCTATAACTCGCCCCATTTCTCCGGTCTTCTGCAAACAACTGGTCTCCCGGAAATTGGCTCACTTTGTGTGTGCGTTTTGGAGGATGGGCTGGCCTCTCCTCTGCTTCATGCCTATCATTCAAAAGGACCACGGCCCATTGCAGTTTGGACTTGTGGACGGACCTTGAAGAGGAAACATGCGAGTGTTTGATGAAAGTGGACAGACATTCCCTCCAGGGAGGCGAAGGAGAGAAAGGGGTGGGGGAAACGAGCCAATCGTCTATGTAAAAGTGGCGTAATTCCATCTGCAGAACGTACCGGGCATGTAAATTTTCAAGCTTAGGAAAAACCTGATGAAACTTTTATGAACTCTGCATTTTTTCGCTCAGCACATTTATGCGTTTCGTAAGGATCACACCATAAATACCATAAATACCATTCATGTCCCTAAATATTATTAGGTAAAGATAAAATTTACCCTGCAAACTGTCATGAACACACAGAGGGGAAGTAGACGTATAGCTCTCCTCTTGTTTTACCTCCATGCTAGATGGGGTGGGTGTCCAACGCCACAGTGCGGCAGCTTTAACCACAGGAATGACTCGGAACCCCCTGTACAGGAGGCTGGGCGGGCCCGGGGGTCGGTCTGGATGGGTGCGGAAAATCCACCCCTCCTGGGATTTGATTTCCGGACCGTCCGGTCTGTAGCGAGTAGTTACACTGACTGCGATATCCCAGACCACCTAATTACCATTAATTAATGGCTTTTGATAATTGAGACGGAATGTATTGTCTGTGATGGAAGGACTGAATTACACTTAAGATGAATTTCAGTCCAAAAAAGATTTAGCACTCGGATTAGAATCTTTTCCAAGCGTTCGAATTCAGAGCATGCCTGAAGATAACGCAAGACCAATTGCCTCCAAGAGCGATAATGCCGTCTGCTCTTGTTTGCTCGACGTCAGACTTCGGCTTGGAAATAAATACTGACGGGTTGATTAAAGTTTAGTTCTGCTGTAATTTATAGCGTAGTTACTTTTGGAGCTCTAATAATACTTTGTGTTGTCATTTATTTTAAAGTTTAAAGACGAAGGTCAGCGGGAAACATATTTAAAGAGGCCGTTCGTACCGCGCAGTAAACACACCCGCTAAGTAATAAAAACCAATAAGCTAATGTTTTATAGATAAATAATCGCTCTCTGTTCTTTGTACCATAAAATACACTCTGTGAGCAGAACGCAGAATTTTTAACCTTAAACCTGGCGGTGCATGTAGTAGTACCCCTAAGGTTTTATCACTAATTAAATCGCGATCAACAGCAGAAGCTGGTGAGAAAGACTGGTCATCCAGTTTCAGATTCTTCTAGTACATTCTCCATATAAGTTGCATATTCTAGGTACGTATTTGGTTATTTAACGATTATTTTCAACGTTAATAAGCAATATAGTGTCATTGTTATTATTACCATCATCAATTGCAATTTTACTACTAAGCTAGAATTGGACCTAACTGTATTTTTGTTTTCTGTGGCCCAACAGCCAAGCTCGGGCCTGTGCCGACTCACTGTTGAGGTGTCTAGATTACATACAATTAGACACAGACACAGACACAGAGACACACACAAACACACACCCGGTAGGACTGCTCGGAACGAGTGATCGGCTCGTCGCAGATGTCTCTACCTCCACAACACACAGACGCAAGAACAGACCTCCATGCCCTCAGCGAGATTCAAACCCGCATTCCCAACATCAAGCGGCCTTAGACCACACGTCCACCGGCATTGGCACTGACTTGTATTACCACTAAAATATCCCTATCAAAGGTTTAGACGTACTGTATATAATTACACATAATACTTGTCCATGCTTTTTTAACTTGATTTTGAACGAAATTTGTCTTTTTTTTTGCTTGTTTTTTTTGTCTTTATATTCTTTGTTTTCTCTTGGTACTTGCGCTGTCTTTGTGATTTGCCATTAGGCTGTTGAATCACCAAGTATGTATATATATATATATATATATATATATATATTTCTGATGAGAATTATCATTAAAAATGAGAAAGGAGGAAATGACTGAGCCTGACATTAAGATACCATTCCAGGAATCGATTGTAGGGATTACGGAAAATTACGAAAAATCTCAGTAACGGCAGTCTGTCAACGGACCTGATTTCGAACCCTGGATCTTCAGAAAATACAAAAAAATTTTCCAATCACAACATCACAGATTTTTTTTCGTGTCAGAGAGGAGTACTAAACGGTGCGAAAAATAAAGAAAAACTGTGTATATGAGCCTGTCTTCCTTTGCCTCAGACGGGCATAATGGAGAATAGGTGAGGAGGGGAAGCAGAAAAGGGAGACTGATTTCCAGAGATGAAGTTTATTGTGAACTCAAGACTTTTTCTGCAGTCTGTATTTGAAATGGGGATCCCTTCTTCCCTTCAGCATCCAGAAGTTAGTTCTTCATGTTACTTCAAACTACTAGCCCACGTACTTACTGTTCACACAGCAAATGCGCTAACGTGGGGTGACTCTGGCGGATACTCCCAGCAACAGTGGCACTTCCTCCCCTACGGCTGACTCTCTGAGATGGGCCTGTGTTGAGACGGTAGTCATTTACAGCTGTCAGTAATCAAACTCCGAAAGGCTGATTCTTCAACCAAAGGTGACGTGTCAGATAAAGGGAACATACGCCTTCGAAAGGGGTACAACAGGACCCTGTAAATAACGAATCAAAAGTACGCGGTAGTGGAAAATTCAGAAATGACATCACACTGTTCACGGGGGTAGACACAGCGATAAAGTATAATTCGGCCCAATTGCGGCGCCAAGAGAATCAAGGAAATAATATCGGATTAGTGTTTCCGAAATACAAAGTCCTTACAAACCTGTTCGGAGCCTAATATTTGCACCACATTTAAGACATTTTTAAAAACTTAACATCTATTCTAAAGTGTGCTATCGCAGTATTTTTGAAGAATATTTTGAGATTATAAATATCAGATAGAAAACAAGTTTAAAGATATTCGCATTTGTTTGAATTGTACGTCTACGCGTGGTGCTGCGTCTGTTCTTCGTGCTGAATAGCAAACAGGAATCACGCCATAGAGAAATGGCGGCGGATAGTGAGACAGGGACTGACTTGTGCTTTGTGACAGTTGAAACACGAATCCCAATACTAATGCGGAATTGTGCCCAATTATAACTATTTCTATGTAAACACTATTCGGCAATTGAGCGATCCCCATCAACTTTATTTTTTGTGCGAGCTTGGCGATTTTCGCGGCTGTGTAGACGAAAATTCTCTTATTCCGGTATATGAAGCTGCGTCACGCCGTACCAGAATTCGCAAGGTACGAAGAAACCTAGTGAGGTTACATTCAAGCATCAACACGTTCATGAATTATTGATCACTGAAGATCAATGCAGTTCATTCCTTCCAAAAGTCGGAATCAGAGTACCACGTGACGCACAGAAAACCCAAATAACGGAATCAACTACTTTTGTGGTATTTAGTAACGCTGTGATAGATGAAGGAATGAGTACGCAGCATTGGTGGAACGGTACTGACACGGGAAAAAATATTCGGAAGTAACCTGTACCAGTGCCACTTCGCGCACCACAAATATCACATGGACTAGCCTGGGAAAGTGTTTGGACCACGCGGTGAGAGGCAGGCGAATAACTGCCTGGGCCATGGCACGACTAACCTAGCAAATGACAAAAGCTCTGTGAACCAGTATTCGGGTCAGAAATGGTAAGACATTTTTGAAGACAGATTAAGCAGATGGGCGCTATTACCAAGACGGGGCATAAGTCACAACTTTTGCATTCAATCCAAAGATGCGAGGCAGAAACGGACCAATCCAGTTAGCTGGACATGGCGAGGGATGAGCTGGGGAAACTTGTTGATGGAAGGGACAAAATATGTGAGGCTGGTTGTGTCTCTTCTTTTATGGAGACAATAGCTGTGAAAGGCTGAACAAACCCACAGAATATCCGACGCGGGCAGGTACCGGCATTCCACGCCCAACCAAATATATATTAGGTTATTCTACAGGTAATTAATGCAAGTTAGTTATTTTAATTTACACAGATTTTCCTGAATGTAACAAAAATTTACCGCGCAATTTCATATTTCTAAAGGTTTACTCTTTTTTCCCCCGCATTTATTAAGGAACGTTCATATGAATGCAGATATGGCCTAACAAACGAACCGGAATTATATGACTAAAATTATATCCTGTTTTCAAAATGTCTTCTTAATGAAAAGAAACCTTACATGTCGGACGTCGAATATACAGTGCCTATCTCAACCCCTACGTTAGAACCTCTTAGAAAATTCAAGTTCATTTCTATCGACTACGCCTAATAGTAGTTTCTTAGCTGCCAAGAATTTTGATATTGATTCTACGCCATAAAAATGCAGGACCCTTCGCAAAGTCGATGCCTTACACATATGAAAAGAAATCAATTCCATCTGGCACATGGCGCCTTTCAAAAAGCATAGGGCTGAGGGAGTAATATAGCTTCTTTAAACTAAGGATATTATGATTTGACAAGTACTGTACCACACACGGAGAAAGGGATTCGGATGTCCTAGCTTGCGGATGACGTCTGTTCGTTCGAACGACAGTCTGACAAGGGAATGAAAACAGAACAGCTACAGGGTTTTGTTACAAAATATCGACGTTAGAACATTTTATAAAACAGGAATCCAATACTCGTTATTTCGGGGGGGGGGGGAGAATTTACAGACTGTCACGCATGAATGCACCTGCAGAATACACACGAGTGACTTGGAAGTTTCAATGGATAACATCTGTCTTGGACTTCTGAGAGGTTCAGTCCCATTGCCGTAGAAATGTTACAGATAAGTACGTGGCAAAGAACAGAGGAGGACCCTGTAAAGTCGGGAAGTAGTGACTGAAATATCGGCCGGGGGATAGCAATTTGACAGACTTCCACGTTTCTCAATCCGTTCGGGCAGTACAAACTGGACGCCACGTATTTATTTTTAAATTCGCCATGAACACATTCCTGAAATTAAAAAAAAAAACCACTGTTGATTCACCGTCATTAAACAAACTACAGTTGGCTAAACATTACGGACGTAAACAACAGTTTCCGCCTTGTCAAAGAGTTTATGAACACAAGTGCGAAAAAGCGTGAATACTAAACGTATGATAGCCTACAGTGTCACTTGCTTTATCGCTCTCTTGCCCTAACAGAAGAGTATAAGTGGGAGGTGCTTGGAGGAATATCTGGACAGAAGAAAGAGGAAGTAAGACGAGACTTGAACAAAAGTACATAAAGATGAGGTAATTCCTAATTTCTGCCAGTTACTACTTCGCTGACCAAGAAGAGCTATATAGGGTGTTGTTATCCGCATAAGGCACAAGAAATGAATACAAAACTTCGATTTTTATTAAAGGCAAGAATATGAAACTTGTATTTGTATCAAATGAGTGGTTACAAGCTCAGTTTTTTTTCTTACAGTTTCTGTGTGTGTGTGTTCCTTCTGCACATAGTGTCCCGACGTTAGTGTAGTTCTCTACAAATCCTCCTACACGTATGGCTCATTTTGTGACCCGAATATTTAACGCTTCAATGTTTTCAGCACAGGAGACGGACTGTATCTTTATGAAATTACATAATGCCAAGCCAAAACGGGCTACATCAGTTGAAATTCGCCGCCGCATTGCTTCCCTGAGGCCAAACCATTTGGGACTTGGCAGTTTTAATGTTCACGGAAGATTCTGATTACTAGGCCACTGCTCCTGCAGACGGCAAACCCTGAAACACGCAGCAAATATGCACGCACGCACACGCACACGCACACGCAGAAATTAATTTTCTAGCGCGAAACATTTTCCTTTGGTACCTGTACGTTAACCGTCTCCGGCAGCAAGATTTTCCTGTGGTAATTATTTGCCTTATTATTTTTCCTATTTTTGCTATCTTTCTTTGTTAATCCGAAACATACAGACACAACATGGGGATATACCGGATTGGTGATAAATACTTAGCCCGATCAGGAAGGAAACAAACTCGAAAGCATGTCAGGGACGCTCGTGATTTCAACAACATCGAGACGCGAGCTGTCATCAAGTTTTCTTTTTCCTGCAAGGCAAGGCGCCGAAGAAAATTCACGCCATTCTGACAGAAACATTAGTTTCATCCCTTCCTGGTCGGGCTAAGGACTTATCAGCACCCCGGGTATCGCACACTTTAGAGGAGGTTTATGTTAGTACTTCTCATTGAATTAATGCACTATGACTTTGCAATTGTAAAGTACATTTATAATTACCCCGTATTAAGATCGACATAACTGCTCGGAGTACGTGAAGATTTTGAAAACCGAACTGAATAACTTTCCTTTCCACAATATTTTGTTGCAGGAGGGAAGGGAGAAAGATGCACAGCCACAGCAGTCGTTTTAATTAGCTTAACGAGTGGCCCTAAGTTTCATTTAAGCTGACGGACCAAGTAAGGGGGGGGGCGGGGGAGAGGGGGAGCGAAATGGTGAGGTCGAAAGTCAAGTGAAGGGCTGCGCAAGAATCCAGTCCAGCTGATGAGAATGCTGTAAGTACTACAACAGAAAAAGAGTTCGCTATTGGACTGAGGATTTGTGATCAGTGATGTACATATATTTAGAATGAATGATCTACGCTTCCGCCGCAGTGTAGATTGGTTCTTCATTTTGGGGGGATTTTACGCAGAGTAGATTGGTAATTTGATACTGACGTTTCTGGACCGACATGTTGACCCGAAATGTCAGTAACAAACTACCAATCTACGCTGCGTAGAATCCCACAAGAGGGAAGAACTTGTGAAATTAACTTTTCTTGTAACAGATGTCTGCGTTTTGTAGATGAACGTCAGTAACTGCTTGGAAAAACAAACTACTACTGTGATATACAAAACCGACGTTTCGACGTCGTTAGCTCTAATCTCAACACTGGACTTCCTTCTACCTCTGACCTTCACAGCCGTATTACTTAAAGTTCTAGGTAAACTACCAACTTGATGCACAATTACGTTGTATAAAACGTTTATTATTGTAATCCTCTACATGTTTCGAGCAACACTGTGCTCATCATCAGGAGGTCGAATTGTATTAATACAGCGTCTGGTATAGTACTCTCTGTAAGAGACCGTCCGGTCCGGTCCTGCACACCGGACGGTCACTTACAGAGAGTACTATACCAGACGCTGTATTAATACAATTCGACCTCCTGATGATGAGCACAGTGTTGCTCGAAACATGTAGAGGATTACAATAATAAACGTTTTATACAACTTAATTGTGCATCAA
>Ga0131853_10006440_pt1 | contig 21190 bp, 22 predicted proteins | sample TergutLab28metaG_FD_92764 | JGI IMG/M metagenome (GOLD analysis project Ga0131853, IMG submission 92764) | Labiotermes labralis P1 segment gut microbial communities from Petit-Saut dam, French Guiana - Lab288 P1 (version 2) (version 2) | ecosystem: Host-associated > Arthropoda: Insects >...
ATTTTGTGAGCTGTCCTAAGTCACACGGCAAGCAATAAATTTAAAAATACGTCACAAATTAACACAAATTTTGCATTATTATAACAAATTTATGCACACAATAAATATTACGCTCTTGCTCTCAGTCGTTTCAAACCCACCCCTATTCTTAGTGCATTGCAATCATTTTATTTTGTCGACAAACATGCGGTTCGCGGGTACAGAGGGGTTGCAAAAACAAACAGAATTTAATATTTAATGTCCTAACAGTCAATACAGTAGCTGTCAGCAAATAACAATCGGATGTAATGTTCCTGCACGGTGTACATACAAGCTGTGATATTTTTCTATCGTGCTGGGCTTTTCACAGCCCATTGTTGCAACCATATTTCATCATTAATAGGCAATACTCTTGTGCAGAATGAATGAAGTTATGAATAATAGCTTTATATTTACATCAGTTCTGCAGGTCTCCCACACAGGCATATCATTAAATAGACTGTGAAATAATTTCCCCCCTCCCCAATTAATTGAAAAGTAAGTAAAAACCAAAATAAAGTCGACGAATTAAATTAGCTGTTATGGTGCTAAAATAAAGTACATTAAATTATCGGCCATGCTTAAATAAAGCTGATATTTTTGTTTGAACAACAACACTTGTTTTGAATACACACCAGCTTCATTACTCGTGCAGCTTTGTGTGTCAATCACACAGATCACACAGCACTACAATGTTTTCTTGTTTATTTCAATGTTCAAATTTAAATTAGCTACATGTAACGCCACTCAAGTATAACTCACAATGAAATTAATTACATGTGATTGGAGTCAACATAACGAATATCCTCATTACGCAATTTTTTCCAGTCCCCTGCCACTCCTCCCCTCCCCGCCAACTTTTAAGGCCAATACTAATCACACGTGCCAACGCACGCACACAATACAACCACGTGTTATTTACAAACATGACCATCCTACACGCTTCACTTTTATTAACTCTTTGGCCTTGGAGCTGGACATTTACAGTTTAGCACACCATTTATGTAAAATGTTAATATTTTATGAACCAAGAAGGGTAACATTATGAAATACACGACATTTTGTGGAGGAATAACGGAAGATGGTGAGATAAAGTCTAAAAAATAATAATTAAATATATTTGTTGACTAAATATACAAAAAGCGTACTCTGGGGAGTAGCGGTACGTCTGTCCTATATATAGGATGCATTGTGCCTAAAGGTTAAACAGTTCTAAAATAAAGCCAATGTTATCTTCCTTCATTCTGAGGCTCCATTATTCACCCCATATAAATCAACAGGCAAAATTATATTTCTGAAGGTTTTAATCTCTTTTACTTAGAGAAATTCTGTTCACTTCTGCCACAAAATAACTCATAATTCCTCCTCTTCCATATCACGTGACTTAAAACATTAGGTTTAAACTACATGCAGTTTCACATTTGTTTATACCAGACAGCCAGACTGGTTTTAAGAATCAACAGAATTTTGAAATTTTATTATGCAGCTGACGGAATGTGATTACTTTTTGTCACGCGATGTGGTTGGTAGACCTGACGTAATTCCGCACATAACTGCCATCTGGTGAGACACAGAAAGGACAGGTTTCAGAAAGGACTGCACGACAGAACCAATTCACTGCAATAGCGACCGTGGGAATATTGCATATTATGTATTGCGTAATTTAAAACCTGCTTTTATTTGGGGAAATGAAGCAAAGTAGCCATCATGTCTTATAATAGGAAAGACCGGGGCGTGACTTACGTCACTTGTATTACTTTTAAGCATGACATTCCCTTCACAGACGAAATAACTCTATTATGATGCAAGAGATAAGGCCAGATGCGTACGTCAACATATTTCGGAATTTTTATTTCTTTCCAGCACGCGACTTGAGAGTTCTTAAAAAGTGCGGACAGGCAGAAGGAAACGGAGAGCAGTAAAGCTTATTAAAGTGAGACCCTTTTGTATCATGCTGTTCTTATTAGGACAGACAGCTGCAGACAGCAACTGTGAGAGCATATCAAAGAAAATGCTTGTTTCAGTTAATTAATTACTTCGCGACATTCATACAAAATATATGTTAATAACAGTGAAATGTTTGTAATCTTAGCTATCCAGCACGCAATGGGCATGCGCCATTTTGTCATCTGTGGCCCGTCCGGCTCTACAACATTTTTCCGTTTTATCTCACAAAAAGCACTATTTTCGAAAAAAATTACTGAATACAATGTCTTTTTTTCCCTACAATTCCCGTCCGTAATATTTCTAATTCTAAGACGAATTCAGCGAGACATTGCCATAAAATGTACAAACGTATTCATGTAAAGCACCTGTCAATATTGTCATATTTTAGCGAATCTTGAATTTTCTCGACAGATTGTTCGAAAAATTCCCAAACATCAAATTTTCAAGAAAATCCATCCAGTGGGAGATGTTCCATGCGGACGGACGGACGGAAAATCGTATATACAGGCAAACGGACATAAATAACGGAGCTAAAGTTCGTTTGTCGCAATTCTGCGAACGCACCTATAAAAAATTAAATAGACGTAAAATATAAACATACATAATAAACATAAACATACCCCTTAATGGCGAATTAAGCAAGCATAGAAACAAATTCGCATTACTAACCCAGTTAACACAATTCTAACTAAACGAGCAGAAGGCTGTCATCATTCAAGCAGTCGTGGCTTCACGGCTAGTCTAAGGAACACATCAGTTACACAGGGGTCTTAGGGGATGAAAAATTCGTGCAGTGAGGTAGATGGAAATGTCCCAAGTCAATGTCGAGCCCTGCAGATCGAGACATCAGCTTTCCCCGAACCTCCGGTAACTCTCTGTCAACACACACGTCACCACATCACAGAGGACTTATTTGCCTTAAGACAGTCTTATTACCCACCGCCCCGAAAACGTCAAACCTGACGTCTGGCAGTTCCGCGAAGAAGGGTAAGCTTGCCGGGGTTCAGACAGAACGGATAGGCATTGCGATATTGGAGGTTCTCAAAGCGGTGCTGCTGAAGATTGAAGACGTCTGTCAAGTTCCGCTACACCGCTGGATAAAGAGTTTCCGACGTTTCGAAAGGTCACAGAGTCTTCATTTTCGAGGTCAAGTGGAATGGCGCCCTGTACGTTGCTACATGTGCAGCAAACAAGACTGCCCTTACTGCTCCATCATACATAAATGGAAACATCCTACGTTTTTACGATTCGCATTAAAACGTTCAGTATCACTGAGCTCCGAACTTTATCTGGCTGGTCTTGTTCAGCGGCACGCTCCTAAAACTCTTAAAACCTAAAAGAATCCTGAACTTCACGTCTTGTCTGGGTTTCAATTCTTAGTCTGACAGAATCCCATATCAAACCCCAAACCCTCCTATTTCTTTTTCCATCTCCTTTCCAAACCTTTCCTCTTTCCCATCCCCAGTGGAGAATCACCACCACCACCACCACCACCACCATCACTATCACAGTCAGCTTTACCACTACACCAAGCTTCCAAAAACTTTTGCTGCGAGATGGAATTGAATATGGATAAAAATGTTCGCCGAGGGTGGGTGTTAGCTGCCTGGGAATATATACGGCAGGGCAGACAGACAGGAAAGCGGGGAAACGGGAGGTCGGCCGGATGTTAGGCTATCGTTCCTAGATTAGTGGACTGTCCTGTACGTCCTGGAGTCAAACTCCAATACCGCACTCATCATAAGTACGGCAAAATAACTGCCAGAATCAGATCTTATGCACAGTTTCCACTTAACAGGCTATTCACTGCAACGTACGGACTGAGGCCGAAGAAACAGCTGCCAACCTCAACATAACAAATGAGCATGATCGACTGTGTAACTGTCGTTAACGTACGGACAAGCTTTGCAGGACCAGTAACAGGGCGAACGTGCCACAAATTATGCCATCTATTCTGAGTCAAATCTGCCAATACGTGTCACATTCCATTAGGTTAATCTCCACTGTTTGCCAAACGTCATACGCAGCATTTACAAGATTCTTCAGCAAAGTCGTAACGTCTGGAACTGGAATATTCTAATGTTTCATCGTGCAGACTTTCTTCTCCGGCCCTCCAGACCCTTGCAGCTGAAGGTCCTGCATGTTTTCATGCCTCTCAGAAGACCTGAACCCTCGATGACATTACTCAATGAATAAGGGCAACTTAGTCACTTTTTATCAAAAGTATCTAAACTTGAATCTTTCGTCCACATAGCTGCATCCTGAAATTATTCTTACACTTCAAGGCCTACCTTTAGATTTTCGATTCCTTCGTCATTGTCACGGACAGATCTCGTAGCTGGTATTAAGAAACTTACGTTAAGTACAAAAGTGCGTGCAGTTTTACAAAATGACTTGGAATGATTAATGCCTGAAGCATGAGACTGGATGTTTGTGTCACTGAGAAAAGTAAAGACATAAATTCACAATAATCTTTCCGGATGATTTTGTAAGCTGAAGAAGTTCTGTGACAGCATAGAAAATAAGCAAACTACACGCTTGTGACTGGTTGTCCACTTTACAGGAGCCTGCGAAGTGACAACAGACAGTACGTCCAGTTCATCATCATTTACAGGACAACGAGTTGAAGGAAAGAGTACGAGTCTGCGTACAGAGCGATGGCGAGACAGTGCATCGGGAACTGCCTGAACTGTATGACTGCACAGCTTCATGTTACGACAGTCACTCCATTTTAAGGTAACAAACTGGCAGCACACGTTTAAGATTAAATCCTGTTGACGTAACCATCTCCATACAGCAGAACGTTAAGAAATTCCAGTTACCCAGCCAGAACAATATCCTAGCATTATGTGGATCCCAAATTTTATTTGAAGGTGACGTCAAATCACGCAGCTCGTCACTGTGCGCTGTCACTCCTCCGACTCAGGCCGAAACAAACTTCCCAGCACCCCACTCTCCAACATCTTCAACACACATCCTTCCTTTAATGCAAAAGACAAAGTTGCCACTTTAATATTATCATGTATTATACGGCTTCTTGTCCAAAGTGACTTTTTCCTTCTGTCACACTAAAATCCTGTGATACTTCTTACTCTATCCTGTTACAAAAATCTTTAATGAACTTCTTTAGACTTCTGACATATTCTTATCAAAATGTTAGTAGCTTACAGTACCGTGGAATTCCCTGTAAGAACTTTCTCAGTTGCAATGCAATCACAAGCATCCCCCAGGTCCCTTTCTAAAAATATGTATCTTCAGGGAAATGTTATATATGTAAGCTACATGAAAACTGCAGCTTAATCTCATATTTTATATACGCGCTGCATCTAATGTCATTTTCCCATTGTTGCATATATCCCACATGGGACTGTATCATCATCATCATAATAATCATCATCACTGTTAGCAACGAGAAGTAGCGACAACGGAAATCTGACCCGTGGGGGTCGTTCCTTCCTCGTTGCTGCGCTCCGCCGCGCTGGTCAACAGGATCAGCAGGCTGCAGGGTCTGACGGCTGGCCTGCCCGACAAGAAACTCTCTCGCCGAGATTTATTCCTCTTCACATACAACTCCCTGCCCTTTCGTATACGTGCGTTGCAGAAGAGACGGAACGGTCCGCCCGCATACTAATGAAATATTGTATTCATAGGGAGGGGGCCCCCAAAGGCGCAAGGCAAGGGTCGTCCTGGAAAAGGATGACGACGGAACGTCTTCCCAAGGGGACAAGCTGACTGAACGGGGACTTCTGGGCCTGGTCCTTTAACCACGTCGCAGAAGCTCTGGTCAACACACTACTGGATTGTCGCAACAGAGCAGGTAGCACTGAGGAACACCTAAACGGATCCACATTATATTCATTGAGGTCAAAAATATATGATGAGTGCTTTGAAGACGTAAATTGACCTCCATCGTATTTAGAGACTCAATCCGTACCGCGCAGTAAACACTTTCCTTCTCGGTTATACAAACCAGTCAGTTAATGCTGTATAGGGAAATAATCGCTGTTTGTTCTCAGATCCACACAAAACACATACATACAGTTGTGTGGGCAGAACGTAGAATTGCTGAATGCTAAACTGGTGGCACATAAAGAGACTACCGGGCTTTAAATGGCTCATAATACAAACAAATACATATTTCTTAACGCTTGTTGCCTAACGTGTCTAGGTATCGATATCATATAAATTGACTGCGCAACTGCATATGTTACAAAAACAACGTTAAGTAAAATTCTTCCATGAAAACTGTGCGTTTTACTAAACACGATAATTCACGTGTTCAATACGCTTGAAAAGACGCCCTGTAGTACACCTGTACAACAGCGGAACATTCTGACGCCTCGAAACAAGAAGCGGGTACAACGGCCGTTTTTAGTTACACGGATCAGCAAATTCTACGTTCTATCCTACTTACCCACAGAAGTGTCCCAAGTTTAAATATTTCGTTGGAGAAGTCCTGCTGCAACAATTCCTTACTTGTTTCTCATGGCGCTGCACAGTGTCACTTGCACAACTCCAGCTGGCAGCAGTGTGCCAGACCGGCAGCTACTGGACGGTTCATTTTGTAGCACCACTGACTGTAGTTAGCAATTAATATCGCTGGGCAATTAAGTAACTACGATAAGCAGGATAAAGCATGCATACAGCATAAAGGAGAAAATATACAAACAAAGAAACCTGACGGGAAAACGTCAAAAACGTATTGCGAATGTTGAACAACAAGCCGAGATAAAAACGACACATATTTTTTCAAACGTCCGGGATAAACGATAACAGGTGGAGACAAATGTGTTTTCTTGCAATATGGATGTACACAAATACCATTTTCATTGGAATTACATGTAGACTGTACAAATCACATCTCGATGTGACCCTCTACCCTTTACAGTATAAAGTTATGCAACCCTTGGCAGTACGTCTTTCGGAACTGTAAACACCTCCCTAAGCAGCAGTTCACAAATTTCCTGAAAAATTTGGACCCCCTTCAAAATTCTACGAGCCAGAAGCGTCAAATGCAGCAGGTTTCATACTGAGCGCTCGCAAGTATTAGGCGTCACCACACAACATGTCGACGCCCGGACGGTCTGACTCCCGGTACATGTGCATCCCTTCCCTGAGGATGGTAGCTCTATGTTGATCGAAACATGTTACAAATTTTTGAAACGGTATCTAAAGGTGGTGTGTGCACCGCGATGGTGTTTCATGAGGTGTAGCCCTAGGGGCCAGCACCAGGTGCTACGATAAACCAAGTTAAGTTCTGCAATAAATCAACAGTGGCTTTGTTTATTACTTCTACTGATGTTGTAAACCACAACAAAACAGACGTGTCAAGCCTCAATCAGAAGAAGAATTCACTCCTCTTCCAACACACGTGACAATGGGGAGCGGCGGCTCTTACCACGGTGTTAAAGCGGCCGGGGCGTGAAGCCAACCACTGACCTCCATCCATGGTCTTGAATAACAATGAGTGGATGTCTACCTCCACTTCCCCTACAAGCGCTTATGGAGAGCAGAGGGACAATTTTACCTTCATGTTGCACCTCAGACTCGTGCCAGTAAACTGTGAAGAGCCAGTGTTCACTGCCTTATAGCAGCCTGACAGAAATCTACCGACGTTTAGGAACGGCGGCCTCCATCTTGAGAGAAGAGGCAGCAGTAGGCTCAACCACTGCTTTCTCCAAACCAGGCCAATTTCTGCCAAGCTAGAGAGTGTCAGGTTCCGTAATAGGCCTATTGAGATCTTAAATTGTAACATGGGTGACGTCAAGGTCACACAAACATTTGTGCACAAAACTAGGCCTACAATGTTTTAAACCTACGAGTAAAATGTCAGTTTAGCTCGAGTCAATTATTTAAAACTAACACGCAAACTCTACAGGGAACTGAGAGGCCATCACCTATTCACAACCATCGCACAAGGACGATAAACGCAGTAAGAGGGTCAATCAGAACTGGCTGCACGCCACTGGCTGCTCACATAAGCTGCTACAGATTCAGGTGACAAACGATAGGTTTATAATGCATCACAGTTTGTAGGACGGCAGTGCCATAATACTGCGCGGAGTGACGCAATAAAAACTAAGCAATACTCGACGGATTCTGACAGCATTACAGCTACAGAAGTTGTTAAATTGTGAACAGGCACAACGGCGCAGTTTGATGCACCTTCCTCACCTCTCGCTGTCAGCATGTCCTTCACACCGCTGCACATTCCGTCAATGGCACTGCCGCTGACGGTACTGCCAAGTTCCCATTTATGTCAACAATACATCTGCAGCGGCCTACATTTGACGTAACGGTATTTAGTACTGCTTCCCACCGGAGATGTGAACATGCAAAAGTGCTATCAGTGGGTGCATAGGAATACACCAAAACAACTTTATAAATCGCGTCCACACGACGACGACGACGACAACAACAACAACAACACATCAACAACAAATCAGCAGCAACAACAATATTAATTGGCTGATGAAAGAGCAATTTGTCGTAACCCGCCGATGTAGTTTTACAGCGGACAGAAACAGCCTGACCCATCATTAACAGACCCGCAGTTAGGAATGTTTTGTTTTTACGAAACTATAAAGAGAAGCAACTTTATTTATGGACACACCATTTTGAAAGAAAGTGTGTTTGTGACCCAAATGTCTAGTGATGCGGCAATGTCAGTTTGACGGATTGTTTGGGTTACGACAAACTGCTGTTTCGTGACAGAACTACCACCACCACCACCACCAACCACCAAGCACCAACACCACCACCACTAACCACCACCACCATCACCAACACCACCACCACCACCAACCACCACCACTAACCACCACCACCATCACCAACACCACTACCACCACCACCACCACCACCAACACCACTACCATCAACACCACCACCAACCACCACCACCATCACCAACACCACCACTACCACCAACACCACAACCACTACCACCAACACCACTACCATGAACACCACCACCACTACCATCAACACCACCACCAATCACCACCATCACCAACCACCACCACCACCACCACCAACTGTTAAGCACGTTCCTTAACCCTTTACACCCCAGTAGTTACTATACGTACCACCAGGTTTAACGTTCAAAAATTCTACGTTTTGCTCACACAACTATTTATATGTCTATGGACCTCAGAACGGTCATTATTTCCCTATACAGCATTAACGGGCCGATTCTTATAAACGAGGAGTGTGTTTACTGCGCGGTTCGGACTGAACCCTCAAATATAATTCAGGTTAACTGGAGTCTCGACATGGTTAAAGACTGCCAGATCTGGACTCCAGCGACGGCAGTCCGTTTCCACCTACCCGCAGCCCCGTTACCAACCTGAACTCCGAGGGGCAGTATGGGGCCAAGCGATTTCAATCTTTCTGGCCTTATTATGAAGCACCTTGCTGGCCAGCCACTCCTACAGACGCTGACGTGAAACAAGACGTCATCTCCTGGCTCAGACACTTGCCACTTGATACAAGCCGATATGCCTATTGGGACAAATTCTTATTGTCAAGGGAGACTACGTGGAGGTCTGTTGTGTACCATCTGCTGCTCGTTTGTCATGTAGGCTTCTACAGCGAAGTCAGAATAAAATTCTCGACATCACAGCGTATCGCTGTACTTTTACACACCCTTGCACTTTGCACATAATTTTCACTTTGTGGAATTTTTGGCTGCATTATGAAGCCCTGCTTTAAAATTATTCCTTTACTGCAGACACGCTGGACACATCACATATCACGAATCCAAGCGAGGCGAGTCTGAGTGTGTTCTTACCGTTGTTAGCTCAAACTACGTTAATGTGTATGTGCTTTGTTTGTTTGCTTGCTTGTTTGGAGACAATTTCAGTAAGTCATCGTCACTGACACAATTGGTTATCGTTCAGCATCAGATAAACTACAAAATCCTGCAAGACTCAATAAAAATTGTGCTCTAGAAATCCCGATAATAATTTGCTCCGTACCGCACAACGTCGGACTGTTCAATACGACGGAATCCAGAACACACCCAGACACTCATGATGACGTACACAGCACACCTCACTGAGCTGCACCAGCACATCACTCCGCACTTCATTCGCTTGCAGTGTTACTTCCGACATGCTTCGGTCTACACTCAGCCATCGACTAGAAAATAATTCACCTTCAAAATGAGAAATCACCGAATCACCGTTACATGTGAATGATTTCCTTGACGATGACAGAGTTCAGCAGCACGAAACATGTCGGCAGTAGCACTGTCAACAATTACAGGAAGACTTACAATAACCCTTATGGCAGCACGTCTGTGCAAGGCATACATCAGTAATTTCTCAGTAACCGACGTCTGTGTACAAGCCACTACACACGCAGTGCATATAGCAGCGACACTGCTTTCTCCTTCCTATGCGCTAACTAGACCGCCAGACGAGATTTACGGTTCTTGAGGCTCAATGCTGTTGTAATTATCATCATAAACTGGACTTTACGAGCAACTACGGACCCCTGTCGTAAAGGAACGCTCGTGCTCTGCGTTAACGCCGGTATGAGGCAGCTACCCCATCCACAGCTGCAAGGTACACACACTTACGTCAGTGGCTGGGTCGCACTTGCTAATCCTCTCTTGTCAGTGCGTAAGGAGGTGATATAAAATGGGAGCTGAAGTTCTTTTATAGATGGATGCTGCGAACACACAGTGGTGCAGACTTCCTAATTTAATTCTCTGATACACGGACGGTTACTTCCACGCTCCAATAGCACAGATTGTCACGGCCAGCACACACACAGACAAACGCAGCGCGCAGAATTCCGCGGTGTAATTGTACCAACTGAAGCCCGTTTACTCTCACAACTACTAACTTCCTATATTTATCAGTTCCGGATACAAAACGTTTCGACCCAATTCATCTGTCACCATCCTGACGGCACGGTGAAATATTATAAGAAAACTGAAATTTAAAACGTCTTTAAAGGTATATTTAGTGAGATATGTGTTAATTACAAACGGCGACCTCAATCCACACACATATTATATCAGACCAGCATACATATAGGGCAAGTTGAGGTGTGTTGGGTCAACAAACTGTAGCTTACTGCACACCGATCATTGCAGATATTAAGCAGTCCTTCGGGTTCATCCCAGAGCCACAAATTAATTTAATTAAAATTACGCTGGTCTATAAAACGCCTGAGTAAGACCCACTTTAAATACACCTCAGCCCGCATGGATAAATGTTGGGTGTCACCGTAAATGATCATCTGGGTCACTACATTAATTATAGTGCCACTGTATGTTGAATCACACATCAGGTCAGTTCGGAGAGCCACAGATACCTAGTTAGCACATCTTCCGCAAACACACGAGTCTTTCCCCAGGCACCAACATGTTTCTCATGATGCATTCAAGTTCCCTTTGCTTTCCCATGGCATCCAGTCACCCAATTTGGGTTGCACAAAGTGCTTCCAGGCGCATTTCGAAAACTTTGAGTAGCTGAACCAATATCTCGCTATAAAACAGAAGGTTTAACTGTCATCGTCATTACGCCGGTTAACGTCATTAAGGAAGAAACACAAAGTTTAAATCGAAACAAGCAGAAGAGATGTAGGAGGGGCAAACCGAACAAGACGCTGGTCTGGGCAAATCGAATTACCGGCAAATAATTCAGACTACTTAAGGAAGAATGTAATAATAAATATAGAATACCACAAAGTGGATGAATGATGGAAAGTGCGTTAGAAGAAGGCGCAGTAAAAAAAAAAAAGGAAAGCGCATTAAGAAACACGAAAGAGAAAGAAAAACTGCCGATAACAGCATGAACGAGACAAAAGCTTCCTCCCTCGTTTGTACTTTCCAGGAGGTGGCGGTCAGATTTTAAGTGGTAAGTTGTTAAGTTCGCCGATTGTCTGGTAGTTCAACTGGAGTACAGCACATTGGTAGATACTTGTGTCCATGCCGCTGAGGCACAAAAGAATATGGCTTCGGGGTAAATAAGAACATGACATCGGGGTGCATAAGAACATGGCTCCGGAGTACATAAGAAAATGGATCCTTGGTACATAAGAACGCGGATCCGGGGTACATGAGAACATGACTCCGAGATACATAAGAGTATGGCTACGAAGTACACAAGAACGTGGCTAGGGGGTATATAAGAACATGGATCCTGGGTATATAAGAACATGACTCCCGTATACATAAGAACATGGCTACGGGGAACACAAGAACATGGCTATGGAGTACGTAAGAAAATGGCTCCGGGGTACGTAAGAACGTGGCTAGGGCGTACATAAAAACATGACTCCCCAAACCGTCTAATTAAATAAATGCATATATAACGTTCCTTTCAAACCCAACAAATTTAGGACAAAAATCACGATTCTGTGGCCGCTAACAAAATATCAAATCAAATTCACAGTTACTTGGGAAGAAAAGTAAAAATCCACATTTTCATACCTTCTAATTTTATTCTATCGCGCAGGTTCTGGTTAACTGCAGTTCCGAGCAATAATTACTGTCTTCTGTAAGCTGGCACACAGTTAATTTTTGAAATTTCAGAATTTTGTATCAGTTATTTCAAACAACTTTTAAGAATGCAGAATCCACAAATATTTCATTACCAATAACCCAGTCCAGTGTTTGGCATTGAATAACACTGTTCGTTCCGTCAGGATAAATTAATGTATAACCAGGTTTAAAATCAAGCATATCATTCCTGCGACTTCATACTGAAATTTATAGGATAACACTAAGCAGAAACGGACCGTCGCTGTTCAACTGGTTCAAATAAACAGTAAGTACGCTATGGCTATACAGTAACTGTAGCCGTGACGTTTCGTGGATGTGTTCAGCACTGGACTGAGGGGCAATGCAAATCTTTGGACTTCTAACCTAAGTTAACAATTTCAGCAAACTCGCTTCAATTGAAATCAGTTAATAGAATTGAACTATTCCTGGAATGTATTTCGAATCATCCACATTTTCAAGTATTTACGATAGGGGGACTGGTAAATTCTGGACATACTGTGGCTCCTACCGTTCAAAAATACCTTCTCACAATTAGCCTAGCTAAGCGTAATGGAAAATGAAAAGAAATTTGTAAAGCATTTTACTAATGTAAATACATTTTAAAATATTTCTAATATCGAGTCACTTCCTTAAATAAAATTGGAACTACTACCAAGTCCTACCCCCCACCCCCCACCCCCCAACCCGCCACCCCCAAAATTGTCTCTCTCCTCACAGACGTGTTCCACCGATCATGAAATGGTTCCTTATTTGCACATACACGCATTTACTGTTAACAACAGTAACTTCCTATTAGACTACTTAACACTCCGAAACGTCGGAAACTACGCCCAAACACACGTCACATGCCACAAGACCTGAGTCCTCACGCACTTCCGGTCACGTACAGAAATGCACCTGCATGCTGCTTCCGAACAGCACACACCGGAGACTCAACGTACATCAAACTTCTATAAATCAATAACCAATAATTCACCCAATTCATATTTTATGTTCCCGAAAGCGCTCCATCAACATTTCACGTAACTTGTGTAGCGAACAGTCGTCAAAGTAATGGTAATCCCACTTGACTACGTAGTTAAACAGTTCAGATAACGAAGCTGTTTGCAAATTTACTCACGAACAGCAATTCAATAAGCACATCTATCTGAAGTTCCCTCGCATCTTAATTTTTCTTTATTCTTTGCTCGTTTCTGCAGACTTTCTCGTTACTGTAATTATCAACCATGCATCAGTCTTCGTAATGTAATTCCGCGCTAAACAAAGCGTCACTTCTCCCTACTGCTGTACACCAACCAGACACTGACAAGCAGAACCTTCTGAGCAACGTCCATTTGGATTATTCTTAGCAAGTATTTCCCTCCTGCCTTCCCTTTCAACCAACTCACACAAAGACTTTTTTCACTCACATGCATTTTTTAATGCTCATTCAAGAACCAATTATTAAGCTGTTCCTCCAGTAATCAAACTCAACCAACCAGACTCTCCAGTCTAATATCGATTTGATATTTTCCTCTGGAATAATTTTATAGCTTCAATTATAATTCATTAGAATATATTAAATTCACCCTATCATATTTTCCCTTCCGCACTTTTATTCTGCTTTATCTGCTCCGGACGTGTCAGTTTGCACTCGTAGTGTTCCATTTTAATAATATGCAAAATCTCTGTCTGAAGACTAAAGATAACACACATTTTTTTCTTTAAAAAATCACAGAAATACTTATGCGAAGTAACTCAGCAACTTGCGGTTCACATTGTAAAAATTCAGGCCTTCCGCATTTCATAATTATTAATAAGACAACCAGGAAATCATGTTCAAGCTCACTGGTAAAGATACTTCCCACGACATGTCACTGCATATACATTGTGACACACACTCACTGGTAGCAGAACAGAGATGGGTAGAGGGACTTTTGGGCGAAAACACTGAACACGAAGCTTTTATTGCTATGTGTTCGAGCACAAAATATTATTCTCTGTATGGTCATGAATTACTGCAGAATCTCACATTGTTCTTAATTTCTAAAATGGAATAAAATAATCTAAATTACGTTTATGAATCTCGCTGGCCAACAGAAGCTCCTAAATTGCATGCAAGCTTATGTTAGTAATGTCTCCGACAGTCCAGTTAAAGTGGTAACACAAATCTGTCCCAGTGTACGCCAGGAAGGCGCACAGAAGGAGAGGTGAATCGCGCGACTCGTTCTTGACAGGAGCGCTAGACGGAGGTGAGGAGTCCGAGATGGCCAATCATTCCCCACACAGTAAGTTTAAACTTTTGGCGCCGGAATCATTTTTTTTTTAATTTTAGCACACCTGTATATAAAATGTGAATAATACAGGAACCAAATACATTATAATTATGAAACAAACTGCATTTTGAAGAGAAAAAAACGGAGAGTATATACCATGTTTAAAATATTCAGTACCTATATTTGTTGACTAAATATATAAAATGCAACTTTAGAGGTTAGCGATGCGGTACGACCACTATAGTTGACATTAGGCGTCAAAAGGTTAATATTAATACGGATGGCACACAAACAGCATTGCACAATCGCCTCTCTGCCAGGCTCGTGCATGGCGTCCGGAACATTGCACATTTATTTAATGTTGGCTTCTATAATTTAGTTTAGCTTAAATTAATTTTAACAGAATGTGAATCAAAATGCTTCCATATTGAAAGAGGTCGCCCCGTTGTGTCAGTTAACCATATAATCATAATACAATTTCATTTCTAACAATGGCCCTCAGCCCTGCGTATCGTCCGATTTTAACCAAACGTGGATTCTCTCGACACCATTTTAGTAAGAAGCGCCAATATAACATTTCACAAAGATCTGTTCAGTCTGAGGCCAGTTGCTCCTTCCGAACGGACAGACATACAAGACGCAGCTAATATGCACTCTTCGCTACTGCGTTGCGAACGTGCCTCCAAACTGCACGGTCCCTCTTTAGAAGGGTTTGTTATTCCACTGCCTTCTCGTTCATTCGTTCACAGGTCACACCAACTGGCACCACGAAATTACACCGACACATTGCTTGACATTCTAGACAGAAGGTGTGCAGTTTTTGGGAGAATCCCTGAGGATCGGACGGTGAGCAAAACGTGCAACCTCTGGGGACACAGCAACAGGCCAGATGCGTGACGTCAGCCGGCCAATGGCCCTGCCGATGTCGTCTGTAGGCTCAAACTGCATAAAGAAGCCTAACTTGGTGGTACCGCTTAGTACAATGTCCGGGTCTGCACTCCCGACAGAGAGATCGGCGCCAGGAATTTGTAAACATTGTATATGTATCATTCCAAGTGACGTCGGCAGACAGACCGGAAGTACACAAAATTACTCAGGAGGATTGGCCATGACATCGTATCATTTTTCAGCTTCGAATTACGTGACTGCGTGCAGAACGAAATGTGTCAATGCCGTGTGTTAAGGGCTGCTGGTGAATTCCCCATCAGGCTAGTGTGGCGGTGTCCTGGTGTGGCGGTGGATGAGCGCGACATGACCTCGGTGGGAGGAGAGCAAAATTTCAAAATCGTCTTGCTACAAGGTTAGTGCATAACAGTGCTATATCCGCTAATATCAGAATGTCTGTCTGATTTTCGTTTCACCTACTACGCAGCACAAAACACACAACACTTGGGTCAACTTTAATTCTGGCAGGAAACCGGGACAGCCGAGTAGGTACGGCGGCTAGGCCACAGAATGGAAAACCTTGATACCGTGGTTCGATTCTTGTCAGGCGCAAATGATTTTTGTCTTCTCCGAAAGTCTCCATATCTGCTCTGTAGCCCACCCAGCCTCTTCTTCCCCCTACATGCCTGCGTCGTGTGCGTGCAGCCTACTTTGTCTGTAGCTCAGTTCCCTTTAGTAACCAGTCACGCGCTCCACCGTACGTAACATTCACCAAGAAACACTTCGTGATAGCAGACAGCACCAGCATTTGGTACATGAGGCACCTCAAACTGCCATTCAACACTGTGCTCAGCCAAGTACACAGTCCTACAGCAACTGAACAATTTCATCAGTCCAGGTCTGCACATCCTTCTTGGCAGACGGTATTCATATACAACAAATTCTCGTTTGTTCTCTCAAGACACAGTTTGGCACGCGATGTAGAGTAGAGATTCCCGGGTTTGAAGAAGACAAGTGTGGTTACCGTTTGGGCAAAATGTAAAGCAGGACAGGCAGTGGATTTGATTAGTGCAGTGAGCGGTGCAGAGAGGGTGGGCGAGAAGAATATGCGTGAAGGTGAAGGAAATGAAGTCAATTATTGAAGCTTATTCCCGGCGTTCCATTGCAGAACTGCTGCAGCCATAGTGTGCAGTCTCCACGGAACAGTAATTAGTCCAGCTGTGGGTGGAGATGGTGTGGACACAAGCATGCAAGGGACCAGGGATGGTGGGGTGAGCCGTACCCTGCTCGACGACTGACCGTTGTTAATGATTGGCGTCAAGAATTTTTAGCGGCAAGTGACTCTAGAAGAAAACGTGTTTAATGACTTACAATGTGACCTTTAGGTGACGTTTGTTGGGCTAAATTATATTTCGTAGGTAAAATTTGTGTAGAATTTCGGTATAAGGTGTACAAAGGTCCCACTTAAGTCAGAGTAAAACGTAACACTGACAATTTAGAAACAAACCTGCGAAGTCTAATACCGCTCAGTACACTTTCACAATTCAGTAGGCTATACTATCACACCTGGAAATGACCTTCCCTAACCACAAAAATATTGTACTAACGTCCAACATTTACGTCACTTCTGTCAGATTATAACACAAAAAACGTCTAATTTCAAAATCAACTTCAGTCATTTAAGTACTCAAAAATATGTTCATAAAAACACCACTGGATGTGTGCATTATGAACCACACCACACCCCACAGTTTCTCCTTCGATCTCCCGAAAATATGAAACAAAAATAGCGAGAGAGCATAAAGAACTGATAATTTACACGCTTCAGTTTCGCTTGTGCCACCAATATACACGCAGCAACTGAAGTGCGCCCTGCAACATGCCAGCAAAGCAGTTACAGTACAGCTACAGCGCTACCGATTCTTGACTTCAGCGCTACATGAGGTGGGTGGCTAGCCCCACGCGCCACGCGCCGGCCGCTCTATTCTCGGGAAAGGGGGAGGATACACACCGTACATGGGGCTGGGCGCGTATCGGGGCTGGTGTCGAAGAGTTTGAAAAACCTCGCCCTACCGGGGTTCGAGCCCCGGACCGTCCACCCCATTGCAAGTCTGTAAGCCAACTGAGCTGCCAACATAGATGTAAGTTTATATGGGGGAAATATGAAACTTGAATATCGTTCTGTTGCGAAGCAATTTGACGGGCCAACACAACACTGCCTAACGAATATTTCTAACAACATTACAGCAACTGTGCGAGATTTCAGGCTTCCGCCACTACGCAGACAAGACCTACGCTCTTCTGGGAAGGAATTACCACGCTACGCTGAGTAATCACCCAGGAGGGCGCAGACAACTTTATAGAAACTAAATTATCTTGAGGTGACCAATATTTTTTGCCGAAAAGTTGGACGCAAAAACATGACATGCGGCCAGGTTAATGTGGCAGATACCGCGTGCTCGGTCAGTGAGAACCGGACACACGTTGCACATACAGCACGGACAATGCCAGGTGCAACCAGTACGTTTGGATCTGAAGATGGACAGCTGAAAATGGTCTACAGTCTTCCGGAAAAAAAATATTTCTTATAATTTTTAGAAATATTAAAAACGGCTATTGTACATGTACGTTTCACCGTGGTCTCATGAACCCATGGTTTGATTTCTTGTGTCTCACGTCATTCAGTTTTGTTAACTGAAGTCACACATATGTATACAAGCATATTCTGCATATTGGACATCGCTTAAAAGCTTAAGATAAGGTTTCTTTTAACTCGTTTACGTGTTAAATTCACTTTACCCTACGACACACACACACACACTGCTAGCCCGTTTTATCGCTGTATCTATTACCAACACCGGTCAACCCCCCCCCCCACACACACACACACACATAGGTTGCGAACTACGAATTTTATTTCTCCCCTCCTCTTCCCTCACACGTTCAGGGGCTCAGGGGCAGACGAGGTCTTCAGCCTAATGGATAAAGAAGCTGCTACTGCTGCACAGTTGTACGTCTGTACTCCGTCTGGTCGTAGTGCGTAATGTGCTGGAAAACTGTCGCACACTGCGGCATCACGTAACAGCAACCAGACAGGTGTGTCCGGAGTAGCCTTGACGCAGTATGCAAAACACTGTGCTGAGTAGCGGATAACTCGAAGGTATCCTCGTCCGTCAGGTCTTAACTTCCTCAAACCATACTTAGATACTGCAGCCTCTTTCCGCCGCAGTGGGCCTGAGCTGCATCCATTTATACATCCGCTGTCATGGCGTTATGTAAAGTTTGCCGCAGCCTCTGGAGGCGAAAATTAACTTAAATTATACTTAAAGGCTCAGTCCGTACCTCGCGGTAAACACATTCCGTCTGTTATAGAATTTTGTATAGGGAAATAATCATTGTTTGTTCTCAGATCCACACAAAACACATAAATACTGTGTGTGGGCAGAACGCAGAATTGCTGAATGTTAAACCTGGTGGTACATATAGTGACCACTGGGCTTTAAATGGTTAATTCCAGAGAATGATTCGTTCAGGCAGCCTGCAAATATTTTCTCCTTAATCCACACTGGGCCGGCTGCGCAGAATTCTGCCGTGGCTTCAAAGTCAAAGACGGAGTTGAAAGGAAAAGATTCAGATACAACAATTTCATTAACAAAAAAAAAAAATCCTGGAAATTAGTATCGTCATTAAATAGCCACACCAGTGTCTTTCGTGTAAATACGGATACAATTTACAGTGTTTGGTATAAGCGCATGATCCCATATCCATAATCTGTATCAAATTCCCAAGTTCCCGCTGTCTGCCGCTTCAGTCACGAGATGCCACTGAAAGCTTACATGTGCCACAGCTAATGCGAACGTTTCGACTTGAATTAATTTCGTCTATTAAATCTTCTCTGAATTTAAGGCGGAAAGTTTGTGTTAATATCGTTAACAAAAAAAAAGTTTATGCAATTCACAAGTGACATTACAGTGAGCCATCAACTGAATGTAGCTAACAATTCGTAAAATGACAGTATTTACCCAAAGATCAAAAGCTTCTATCTATTAATTTCAGTGTCTCACTCAGAGTATTCAATATTATAAAATTTCTTGTACCTAAAATTCTAAATGAGGGTGAGGATCCATAAATTTAGGATGTTAACATGCAGCATAATACGTACATAATTGTACTTTACCAAGAACACGAGTTACATAAATACGTCACAAAACAGACCATTTTCATGTCAACATCGAAAATAAAAGACTATAGTACGGAAAACTAAATGGAGAGAAAATAACGAAAAAAAATTCTTACCACAAAATATTATTCAGGGGAACTAAGCGGAAACCGAGAGAGACTGATATGTACTGAACTGCTGTTTCATGTCTCGGACCATGAGCAGTTGTGAGATTCTTTTTCAACAAGCACTGTCAAAAACTTGTTCTAAAGAAGACTGAGAAGGCTGGGTTGGTGCCATTAGTGGACCAGCAGGAAAAGAAAGAGAATAAGAAGCGTAACAGATAGAATGATGGTAGGAAAGGGAGAGAACGAACAAAAACTTTATAACACAAGTTTCTGAACTTGAGAAGGCTTGCTGCAATGTAGTTATACAGGGTGTTTTCTTTACCGCGTGACTGAGTAGGTCTGAGGAGGCGTCATCGGGCGCTATGCAGCAAGAACGTCGCCCGCTCCACGGCCAGCGGTCCCACGATAAAAAGAACCGTATTATATAGATACGCTCTTATGGGAGGGTTCGTAGATTTATGAGCACGTTCTGCTGTACGCTAGACATGTGCACAGTGCACGCTACACAGCAGACAGCAATACTGCTGGCCAATGAACAAGGGAAGATTCTTACAGGTCGCACTAACTCCTGAACATAAAGGCAGTGCACTGCTTCGAAACGTCGGGCAGCTCCCACCTCCTCACGCAAAGTCACATCCTGCTGACAGGCATCCTCAGGTACACTGCAGAGAAAATATCGGAACTCGCGAGTTAATCATCACGCATCCTTTCATCTATGCCAGAGAAAGAGAGAGAGAAAACGAGAACGGTGGAACACCGCTTAGGCAAGGCTTAAGGCTCAAGAGAACACCATCGCTGTAACCACATTAAACAACAGAAAACAGGTGGTTTAAACTCCTTAGCACTCAGACACGACGCCGCTCAACCTAACATCTTACGTCATTATTTAGTTCCCAAAATACACGTAAGTTAAAAAAAGGAGAAATTATTTAAAATCGCTTATATCAAAAGCAACTACGCAATTTTCACATTAAGTTGCCTGAAATAAAAATCTCATTCTGTTAAAAAAAATTTTACAGACTGTAAACAATGCTGTAAACATGTAAGGAGGAAGCACGTACTTTCTTAATACCTGGATAGAAACTGTTTCACACACTGCGCAATAAAAGTGTTTTTTAAACTCATGGTTCCGTGCATCACAATTCAATGTTAATAAAAATCCAACCAGATGCAACAGTATGCAGGTATTTATTTACTGCAGAGTCACTCTACATGTTTCGGGTGTCACAGCACCCATCATCAGGAGTACTAAAAACTGTAACCGCAACCTCAGGCACAG
>Ga0131853_10006441_pt1 | contig 21189 bp, 8 predicted proteins | sample TergutLab28metaG_FD_92764 | JGI IMG/M metagenome (GOLD analysis project Ga0131853, IMG submission 92764) | Labiotermes labralis P1 segment gut microbial communities from Petit-Saut dam, French Guiana - Lab288 P1 (version 2) (version 2) | ecosystem: Host-associated > Arthropoda: Insects >...
CGCAACAAGTAGTCGCAAGCTCCTGAAGATGGACGTATTAACGTCTGAAACATGTTGAGCAGTAGATAATAAAGCAAGTGTCATCAAGTTGGTCAACCTTTATTCAAATATCAAGATGATGCATGGTCCAATACGTATAAGATTCACTTTGGAATTCACATCAATGACAACTCTCCAGACATCTCCTATTTAAGGGTTTTCGTCTGAAATTGTGTTGCATTTCACATGTCTCCCATTCCTTCTGCATGTCTCCGTCGTTCCATAGTCATGAGTTGATCATTTTAGGGTCAAATAACTTATAAAAAATTAATGTGATTATCTTTATCTTACCATTATTCGTACTAGTTCTAAACATTCAAACCAATATTTTATTTATAAGCATCGAATGAATTTCATAAGGTAAGGTTACAGTCGCTTAGCTGGTAGAAAATATTCCTGTCGTTCAGGGTAACCGCGGGTACCGTCTAGAGAAGCCAGCCAAATAAGCTTATCAGGGCCAGATTTAAATAGTCCATATCGCTTACTTTTAAGATCCATTTTAATATTATCTTCCTTCTAAGCTTCGGCATCGCAAATGTTTGTGTATGTATTTCCTATCTCCGCATGCCTGTCACACCCGTTTTGTCATGGTTGCTTTCATAATGATATTTGGTGGAACAATTTCTGAATATTCGCATCGCACGCTTCCTTCCGTCCTCCTGTTACGTTTCCTGTAGCATTTTCTCTTAAACCCTTCATGAATACCAGAGGCACTCCTGTATTCAACCGTCGCTCCATGTCCAAAAACACAAAAGCGCCTCGTTATAGCCACGAGCTTCAGTGTGCCGGGAGTTCATAACACTTTTTAAAACATTTCATTAGAGTGTGAAGACCAAAAGGTACGGATTCAGAAGAGGAGGAGTCACTCCTAGATCTCAATAAGGAGGTGCTTTTGTTCCTCACGTAAAGGAAGAATGCTTCTTCGATGCAGCAGCCTTGGGGTTTGGATATTTCTGTAGCTGGTCATATAAGAAGCTACTAGGGCGAGTTGGGAATGCGTTGGGCACGTTGAAACTTAAGATCGTGAGGCAAACGTTCCATCACAGACAGAAGGGAAGAGAAAAAGAAATTCACAAAGGTCACTGTAGGTCAAAGGAAGATCGAGATTATAGGGGTGAAGATAGGACGGTGATATGGCTTTCTTATTGACGTAACAGAGACGAGAGAGACCTTGAGAGAGAGAGAGAGAGAGAAAGCGTAATAAATGGTAAGAGGAGGGACTAGGGAGGAAGTAGCGAACTGATGGAAAGGAAGGTTGCTATGGGAACCATTTCGTAACGGTCATTCAACACAAATCCTAACGCTAGTTTCCGCTTTGATGGACAGATACAGGCCTGCGACACGAGACAATTCTCTGAGATAAGGATGAAGTATAAATCAGCATGTAATGTTCTCAAAGTTTGAGGACTTGTATTTACGGGAATCAGGGTTTGAATGGTAACCGTAATATTGAAGAAAATATTAATACGTAGAGCCAAACCGTGTTAGAACATGTGTGTGCTCTAAACAGGCATTTACAGTGACGGCGTACTTGTTTGCCCATGAAATTGCAGGAAAGGTGTACAGGCATTGAAACAGAAGTACCCAGGAGAGGATGTACAGCATTAATAACAAGGTAGCAATATGCGTATAACCTAATATTGAGGTGAGTTAGTACAACCACTGTTGCCGTGAAAAAGCAATAAGTACTACATATTCTGAGGCTCTGTTTGTACCCTTAGGTATACAGAATGCAATGCGCATGCACCATATTGTCATCTGCAGCCTGTCCGGCTCTACAGTATTTTTTCACATTATCTCATAAATAGCACGATTTTGGAAACAACGTTACTGAACATGAAATATGTGTTAGGACTTTCTCTATGGCTTTTGTCTGAAGTATTTTTCATTCTAAGAAGAACTGAGTAATATATTATCATAAATGTATATTGGTCCTCATGTAAAGTACCGCTTATTCTCATCAGAGTTTAATGCAACTTAAATTTTCTAGACGATTGTAGAGAAATGTTTAAATACCAAATTTCATTAAAATCCGTTCAGTGAGAGCCGAGTTGTTCCATGCGAACAGAGCGACAGACATGAATGTAATATATTAGCAATTGACCAACTTAATGCACAAATTCTTGTTTTATAGTAAGTTTATTGTATTCTTCTGCACGTTCCGAGCGCACGAAACGTGTACAGGAATATAATAAACTTGTTATAAAACAAGAATTTGTGCATTAAGTTGGTCGACTGCTAAGATTATACTGAGATGCACGGTCAGTAAAACATAAAAAAATGGTAAGTGCGATACGTTGAATATTATAAAAGGACGAACAGTGTGATTTACGCGTCACTTGAGGTTGTTACAACAGTCAAATTTGTCACTTGAGGTTGTTACAACAGTCAAATTTGTCACTCTGCTAAGGGCTGGAGTTGTGGCTGACTGAAGAAGGGAAGCAATCAATACGGACTGTTGTATGTAGTATTCTTTAAAAAACATTTACTGTCCAGGAGTAGAGGAAGATGGAAGGATAACGTTAAGGTGGATATTAGAGACACAATTTTGAGGATGAAGTTTTCATGTAACTTGCTCAGTATTGTGACCACCAGCGAAATTTGGTATTAACAGTGTCGATAGTTTCGGTTCTATCAACATCGATTTCGATTAAATTTACTCATTGTCTAAAACGGGCCTCGCAACTTCAACCCACAAGAGTCGATGTAGTTTGTTAAGGACTAGCCTGAGGGCCATGTGTGTGTATACATTAAGTTAAAGGAGGGAGTGGGGATTAAATTAACTGGAAGACCGTTATTTAACAATAAATTCCGCCGGAAGTACGGTTGAATGACAAGGTAGTGGGCTGTAATAAAATCGGCAAAACACAAACAATGGTTTTTGACGTTTTGCTGACCGTGCATCTCAGTATATTTATCTCAGTATTTAACCAACTTGACGCAAAAAATTTGTTTCACAATAAGTTTCATTTCATGCCTCTACATGTTTCGAGCACATGTGCTCGAAACATGTAGAGGCATGAAATGAAACTTATTGTGAAACACATTTTGTGCGTCAAGTTGGTTAAATACTGAGATAAAAATACAAAGAATGGTTGTTTTACTGTGTGCTGCCTTTCAAATTCAGGAGTTATAATTTCTAAACATTTTCTCTACCAATAAAGTTGCCATATTATGTTCTGCAGACCTATTTCATTTTGTTCGTTTAATTTTATTACTGAAAATATTCAGGTGACTGAGGGTCGCAGGTTGGTCAGCCCTGGTCCAAGATATCCACAACGTTCAACACTAATTCCTATAAAATAAACAGATAATCAGTCAAAGATTTACCAACCTACTAGACGTAACGTGCCAGTACAGTGAAAGCATCAACAACATAGCAGCGGAGGCATGAAATACAGCAGATAAATAATCGTGTGCTGAATTCAAACTGGACTTTCACAGCTGTTGAATCCAAATTTTGTCCGCTAGTTAAGTGAGAAGCAAGCTGCAACCAATTCTACTGTTAAATACAAAGACCGATGAGTGTTTGGTGAATGATAGCTCTGGGTTAAGGGGACATGCCGAGGGAGCATATCTGTTGGGTGCGGAACAGCGTGTACTTAACTCCGCAGGCGGGTGTAGGAGGTGGGGATGACTGGTTAAGGGAAAAGGACAAAGGAAAAAGAGAGAAAATTTAAAGGGTTGGGGTAGAGGAGAAATTGCACTCATTAAGAACAGCCAAGACACTTTTCCGTCTCACGGGAGACGAGGCTATCTGCTCAAAAGAAAATACACGAAACACAGCAACAAGGACATATGTTCCAAACCTATGCAATATTCATACCAGAAATCACTAATTTATCCTTTATCTAGCCTATACAAACTCACCGAACGTCACGCTAAGTGTATAAGCAGCATTCCTGCTTTGTATTAGGGAAATCCTAGGTTCAAACCTCGATTCGAAGACCGGTTTTCCTTATTCAGGTTTTTCCTATTTTCACACACTACCTCAAGCCAAGTGACGAAACAGTATCTCGAGTTAAGCCACGACCACTGCTTTTCACTGCTTTCTCAATTTTCTTTTCACAAACCATCATAGAACTGGCGGGATGTAATCTGCACAGCTAAAAGAGCCGTTAAATACATCACAAAAATACTATAGCCTTCTATATATATATATATATATGCCTTACAGACTATCACAGTAAACACCAAGTTCCATGATTTCTCTGCTCGTCAGCATTATCCGTGGCTGTGGAAAGGTAAACAACATGTTTTTCATAATCTTGGTAATTAACCAACTTAATGCACAAATTCTTGTTTTATAATAAGTTTATTACATGCCTCTACATGTTTCGAGCACATTGTGCTCGAAACATGTAGAGGCATGTAATAAACTTATTATAAAACAAGAATTTGTGCATTAAGTTGGTTAATTACCAAGATTATACTGAGATGCAGGGTCAGAAAAATATAAAAAAATGTTGTTCATAATTGCAAACACCTTAAAATTCTTTACGTTTCATCACATGAAAATAATTTATTCTGTCTTGACCATTTTCCCAGTGCATCAAAAAATTTACGTGCACTGAAACAGAGTGAAGAATCGAATGTTTCCTGTCTACATAGTAAAACTACACACACACACACACACACACACACACACACAAGGTTGTGGTTTGATTTTGCACAAATTTGCGAACGGCGATTTACAAAGGAGAAGCAATGGCAGAGAAACACGCAATTTCGGAGCCAGCCATCTCCTGCACACCCCCACGAACAACACCCCCCCCCCTTACCCTGATCAAGATGCGTGAAGTAATGCCACTCGACCATACCGACAGGCGTACTACTAACTCATGTAATTTATGGGACACTGAAAACCAATAACATTTCTCCTATCCACGGTTTGAATGTATACACACACCATGCAGAAGCATTTGCTGCGCTCCGGAGGGCTCTAGTAAAGGGCAGGTAGCGATCATATGGACTGAATGATGATTTCATCACTCGTCTTTGAATGACATGCCGATCCGCAATTCCAGATTTAATTTCGATTAATTACGAATGTCTCGCCATTTAGGATTATGTTCAAACTACTGAAATTTCATAGGTAGGCCTAAATGATCTGAAGATCTTGAATCAAAATTATTTGTATTTTGTAGTCTTCCTCAGTGAATCCCGGCAAATTGTTGGGTATTAGCCCTTAACTAGGCACAAAGTGTATCCTTCTGCTTCCTTCCTGATTCAGCATTCACTAACCATCTGATCACTATTTACTGGAATGCATTCAGTTGTGTGTGTGGAATGTTCAAAAACACATCGTTTACTATCCGTCGAACACAACTACATTTATTTATAAACAGCTACATATTTTGGTCGTTTGCTACCATCTTCGGGCCAACAAAGCAATATTTTAAAAAAAGATGAATGGTGTGCATCCACTAGGTTAAAGAAAGAGCAGATTTTCGTACACAAAGAATAATTATTACGTAGACGCGTACAATTGTAACTGCTTTAAAAACAAACCATATTATTACTGTTTAATCAATAATATATTGTATTTATATACACAATTTTAGTCAAAACTTGAATAACCCTGTACTCCTGATACCATAACATATGTATGATTATTGTGACCTATTTTATTGCTCCATGTTTTAACTAATTATTGGCGTCAGTTTTCTGAAGATGGCATGATAATAACGCCGAAACTTGTAAGATATGCTTAAATCATGGTAGGCATAAATTATAAAATTGTGCATTTTTCGGTTTTACATAAGTTTTTACTAAGTCAACGCAAACTTTGGAGTAAGCTGAACCCAGGCACTAGGTGAACAGTGGTCAGGGATATGTGTGTGTGTGTGTGTGTTATTTATTGGAATGTGCATCATTGTGATAACCGAAAAATAAAAAAACCAACTAAATGCCACTTATTATTTTATGTAATTCTTATAGGCTCAACATGTTTCGGGCATTACTATGCCCGAAACATGTTGAGCTGCAGCTTGCAGCCCGAACACTACTCCAGCCTAACCGCACCTAACCTCCAACATACAGCAAACCAAGAACGACAAGACCAATGTGTTAATTAACATTATAGTTGCGAGCTCCTGATGTTGGGCATAGTAGTGCCCGAAACATGTTGAGCCTATAAGAAGTACAATAAAATAATAAGTGGCATCTAGTTGGTTTTTTATTCTTCATATATATATATATATATATATTTATTTATTTATTTATTTACGTGTGTGTGTGTGTGTGTGTGTTAGTGTATTTCCATATTCCCTTGACTTTTCCATGCTATCAGTTACACGGCCTAAAAATATGACCGTGTACTATGTATGCTGTGATTTTCGACAGAGAGGTTACTACATCCGCTGGTGCTTCAGCCTTTCTCATACACTCTTTGAGTGCACTTGGTGTTGTGAAGGGTATCTTGTACACCCTGCAGACAGACCTACACTACACGTCCAACAGACAGACAGACAGACAGACAGACAGACAGACACACTGACTAGCAGGTTAATATTTCCGTAATGAGGCCGCTACAGTCATGTAAGCCATAAAACAAGCGAAAGCCTGCAGGTCCCTCGTCTCTGTTATCCAGTCAGCATACACCCCAGGGGACAGAACATGTTTGAAGGTAATATGAAGGAAAAAAGAGAGAGAAATACAAAAATACAAAATACAAACTTTGTTTCAGTTAGAAAGTTTTTCGCAAAGTACCAACAGAACATAAAACACACGTTAAAATGATATTCATTCCGCCGGGGATTAAATAACAAGTCCTTTTTACAATTTTTGGACATATTTGTTGTCAAAACTTTGCTTTATTCTTCTGTTACAAGGAAATATAGAACATTCAACCTGTGAAATCAATATGGAAATGATCTGATCTGCTAACAGGAAAATTCGTGAGGAATGAGGAAGTGTAAATCATTCAAGATTTTGGTAACTGTGCGATTTTCAGCAATCGCCACAAAAAGGGAGGGACGATAGTCGTTGTTGACGTCACAAAAACATCAAACTTCCAAAATGTACAAAAGAAAGTAAATACTTCAAAATATAACGTCACGGTTCAGAAGTTTGGAACTGTTCTGCTGATGTTCTGATGGAAGCCATCCCGTTGTGTTTCACAACGATAAAGTAATGAATTCAGTCAAAACACAACATTTATTAATAACCAACACTATAAACTTGGCGACATGTTTCGGTTCATCGAACGATATTCAGGCCAATTCTTAAAACACAGTAATGTGCAGACCCCTTGAATGTACCATTACTATGTTTTAAGAATTGGCCTGAAGATAGTTCGATGAACCGAAACATGTCGCCAAGTATATAGTGTTGAATATTAGTACGATGTATTTTGACTGAATTGATTATTTTATCATTGTTCTGCCGACATTTGTTTAATTGACGGAATTAGTTATGGATGCCGGCCTGACTTCTAATTTTTTTAAATCTGGAAGCTCAGTACGTCCCTGCATAATTGTTTAAGTTATAGTCATAGCGCTAGAGGCCGCAATGGATAATTCTTGGCAGGGCAGTGGAATGGCGTAAAGCAGAAGCAGTCTACACGTCGGAAAGAGGCTGCTGCATTTGGGCCCGTACTGTGCTCAGCTTCAAAAGACCTCAATTAATTTATCTTGCATGAGGATATTCAAAATCGGGCTGTAATCTTCCGGGTTTTGACAGTGTTGTGCGTCGACACAGACGTTTCGAAGGAACATGCTGCCTCTGTCAATAGGGCTGAAGCTATTTAATCCAAATGGTAACGACGTCTTCACTTTATGCACTTCAGTACCGACTTGCAATAAATTCTTTCAGTCTTCAAGATAAAGTAAGCTTGTTCTTCCGACACGCTGTCGAGCACCTACAGCCCTATATGGTGTATAACCAAAACGAAAGTGAACAATATCCAAAGTAAAACCGTGGAGACATATCAATTTATTCACTGCCCTCTCACGTTTATCGACAAATGATGAAAACATTTCTTCCGTCATATGAAAGATGTCGAATGTGGGGAAATTACCAAGGAATTTTATATTGTATACGACATGGAGCCATAAAGAAAATGTGCTTCCATTGTATAGTTTTCATATGTTACTGTAATCATTAGACCTGCACTGAGACTACATACTAATACCAGCATAAGAAGTGCTCCATAGCAACGTGTCATAAAGATATTACGAGGGGTGGCCAGTCAGTGAAACAGCGGCATACAGGTAATACTGACCTTAACCGGTTATATTGAATGTGCTGTCTACGTGGCTCTGCAGTTAGAACCCAAGGACGGCGATTCGGAATGAAATCTCGAGGTAGCGATGTAGCTTATACCCGTGTTATTCTCCGCAGGTAGAACCATCCTGACATTCATACTTCGCACCCAAGCAGGTCTAAGAAGCTAAATTATTTTGACAATTTGTAGTTTTTAAAGACGGTGTCAGTAACGCACAGCTGCGTATCATGGAAATGTTGGAAGGAAGTGACTAGTAAATTGGGACGGATTTGGTATTTGTCTGGGAGGGGAGGGGGGGGGCGGAGTAGCCTGGAAGAACGACAACATTCTGTCATGTCAGATCAGTCGGTGGGTTGATCGAGATTCAAAATTCATTGCTTCAGAACTGCTTCTGAAGACAAACGTAAGTCAGGGAACAGCACACGTAACTGCTTTCGAAACATATTATTACATTATTATACCTATCAGAAAATTATGATTGATTGGTTGAACGACTTGGTGATACACAACTTTATTACAATGTTGCAGCAACCTGTGTAAAGCTTACACATGATTAATAAGTATTACACAAATGTACGTCAGCACAATCTATTTATTCTATAGTATGGCTACATGTTTCGACTAGATGTTAGTCATCTTCAGGCCCCTATAATTACTTTACCGGATGCTTTGTCCACTTTGGGATCCCATAGTGTTTACATGTGGAACTTATTTTCTAGAGCTTTTAGAAATTACAGGGTTATTGTTATTTTGCAGGCTGTAATTTCTAAAAGCTCTAGAAAATAAGTTCCACATGTAAACACTATGGGATCCCAAAGTGGACAAAGCATCCGGTAAAGTAATTTTAGGGGCCTGAAGATGACTAACATCTAGTCGAAACATGTAGCCATACTATAGAATAAATAGATTGTGCTGACATACATTTGTGTAATACTTATTGATTTTCAAGCACATCGTGATGCCTTCATTCAGAATATTACATATGATTATTATAAAAATAATTAAAATAAAAAATCTGAAAACAGTTAACGCGGAGTTTAAGCAAATGTTCAAAACTCAACGAACAAATGTCCAAATATCTTAGTCGGTATAAAAATATTAATGAATTAGTTAACATTAATACGTAACCATATAAACCTTTACTATTGCTTTGGTGACTGAAATGTTTTGACGTTTGTTTATTAACAGCGCCGCACAAATGGATATATGAATTACTGACTGAAATATGATAATCTTAAACGTCAGTTCGGACTTTCAGTGTCCGTCTAAGCGATCAGTTTACACATATCAAAATGATATTTTCTCAAATATGGCTTTTTCGGACCGTAAATACTGGATTTTCGGACTACTTCGCTTATATCCCTTTTCATAAGAATAAGTGTATGTTAAGGAGAATATAAAACTCCCCTCCACCCAGTAATTCAAAATATTATTATGACCTCAAAATGCACATAAAAATGTCTAAAATCTGTTTTGACGTGTGCACAATCGCGAATGTAGCTCACAACGTCCATTACCAATAACACCCAAAAGTCTTAAACCCACTCGTACAAACGTCGTTGTTTTCCAAGCTTGCTTTTCTCTAAATGAATATTAACACGTGTACTAATCGCTGAATTTGATAGAAAGATGAACTGGAACAGCAGGAAGGAGAGAATCTGGGGTGAGGCCATCATTTCCTTTGAACTACTCTAGCAGAATTCGATTTTATTATCCCCACTCAACCTTGTATGTGCTGCGGGCAAATTCGACAAAATTTGGTCTGCATGCGGTCAACATGAAATTCAATACACAGAATGAATAACGAGTAAGTATACGTACAGTCATGTCCATATATTACCTGTGTATGTGTCTATACACCATACGCAATAAAATATACGGATAATGAGAAGAAAACTTTATTAAACAGTGCAATTCACAACCAAGGCTAAGGGGTCCCTATTTTTAGCACATTATTATAAAGTAAATTAGTAAAGTAATGTGTGTCTACATACATAAAAAGCTCTCTATATTTCCAAAATTACTTATGAATTTATCTCGTCGTAGAAGAAAAAAGCTAAGAACCCTATTCTCATTTCACACGTCTTTGCGGGCAACAAAATACTGTCGCGGGTAGCATGATGCCCGCGATTTACAGGTTGAGTCTTCCCTGGTCTAGAGATATACAGATATACAGATAACAAGCCCCTGTAGGATAGGACCAGACGGTAACCCAGCAGTGTACCAATCGGAAACCTACCGTCCATTCTACTGCAGCCGATTACTTGGTAGGAGGAAAAGAAATAAATACAAATATTGAGTGCATGTTAATTTCAAATGTAAATTTTTTGGACAGTACTGGGGGGGGGGGGTTTGGTTTAAGTTTCAGCTGGGATACTGGGTATTCTGATGGTTTTACTGGTTTTGCTACGTCCGTCACGAAATGTCGGGATAGAACGTCAAATTGCTTGTACACCACAACCTGTTCCTTTCACACCATTTCCAATTCAGGCGACTTTAGTTACAGGTCTACCATTCGACATCGCATGGACTGATTATGACAGGGCCGACATGTGAGCCATAAATAAATAAAGTAGAAATGTGCCTGTACACGCCACGGAGGGGTGTGGAAGAATGGAGGAATTGTTCCACTCAATCTTAATATAGCCACTACAAGGAGGCGAGTGGTCAGCTTCAGGCTCTTACAGCTTTACCCCAGTACATGTTGAGTAGACAGCTGGGAGAATCCCAGGAACGGTCCGAAGGCTTCGGAACATAGGAAATCTAGTAGGTTGGCCCTGGCGGCAATGAAACCAGGATTACTGGGTTGTCCAGCCCACAGCCTTGCCACTAGATCCATTTTGCCATCCCGGCCCCACAAATAAACAAGAAAATAAGAAAATGATGCTATAATCCTAATCATTAAATGCAAGCAAGAAATGTTACTACGATAGGAAACGTGGTCTCTCTCACCAAAGACGCGATGAACAACGTGGCCGTTGTGTCACTGCAGAATAAAGTGCGCACCTTAAACAAAGGAAAATATAACTACTAACTTTGACATCTCGTGGTGCCACGTGACAGGAAGCATGCTACAAATCGAGAGTAACTTCAAACATGGCTCTCAGAGTCTCTGGGTCGCGGTTTGAATTTCTACGTATTATTCTGCTGTTGGCAGGTTCTGACATCTCATGAGGACTAAGTATTTCCACTTCAGAAATTTGAGTTTCCTCATTCCATCCAGTAATGTATTAATTATGAGTAAAAGCTACATCAGAATTCCTACCAATTCAGTGCTTAATGACTGCCGTTTGATTTCTACCATTGACCGACTGCCGTCGAATCTGACGGTTCAACATCATGTCTGTGTTGCCGGTATTAAGGTTCTTTGTGCTTTCCTCGCTGTAGTTCAGAAATGAAAGGTGGCAACTGTGGCACGGACTCGCAGTGCACAAACCCTCCACCACGCCTGTGTACGAGTGGATGCTTCAGTTCTTCGAAGCACAGATATGGGTAAGGCCTTATCACTGACTTCACGTATTTTATCTTTATATTCGAAAATTAATCAGGACTACGTCACAGCTCACTAAGTCCAACAGGCTATCGTACACAAGGTTACTGGTGGCTAAAGTGTGTGGTGCCAGCCTAATTGTACTTTGGATCCACACAAGTATAGGTTGCAAGTTCATATCTGCAAATTCGAAAAATTATATTTAAAAACTGATGCGACTTTGGGACTGTATTTTAAATTTTTATTACAATAATTCCTCAAGTTTTTTATTTCGCTTAACTAACTTCGTAAGCATTTAATTAGAATTGAATTATATCAATATGAATAAGGCTAAGGTCCGAAATTAAGCTGTAATGACGTAGTAGTAACGGCAGCAAGAGTAGCAAGCAACAGCAGAGTAGTAGTAGTAGTAGTAGTAGTAGTAGCAACAGTAGTAGTAGTAATAGCAGTAGCAACAGTAGTAGTAGTAGCAACAGAAGTAGTAGAAGTAATAGCTGTAGAAACAGTAGTATTAGTAGTAGTAGTAGTAGTGGTAGTAGCAGCAGCAGCAGTAGTAGTAGTAGCAGCAACAGCAGTAGTAGTAATAACAGTAGCAACAGCAGTAGTAGTAGTAGTAGTAGTAGTAGTGGTAGTAGCAGTAGCAGTAGTAGTAGTAGTAGTGGTAGTAGCAGTAGCAGTAGCAACAGTAGTAGTAGTAGTAGTAGTAGCAGCAGTAGGAGCAGCAAACACTGAAGTGTACGTATTTCACTTTTCCTTGGGACAAAGTGCCTTTCTACGATCGCTCACGTGTGCTGGCCGCCATCACTCTTGAGACTAAGATACATAAATAATATCTTAGCTGACGCGAGTTGAGAGGCGCTGGCAGTAACAGTGACCAAAAGTAATTGTTTATTGTATGGAGTCTGAACACTTCCACTCGTTAGTACTGGCGTAATGGGAAAACTTGGAACCATATCATTGTGTGGGATTCAAAAATTGAAAAACAGATAAGACAGGTAAGATAGGTTACATTAAGGAACTGCAAGAGGTTCTGAGCAGACCTCAGATCCTACTTTACTGTTGTGCTGATTTATGTCTATAAGCATTATTACTACATTATTACATTCTATTTTTCCCCAAATTTATTATTTATACTCTACAATTTTACATCTGGCGGACATACCGTAAAATGTTTCGCATCGATACCGTGTTTATATACCATGTAAAAACTTACAAACAACAGGCAGTGCGTAAAGTACAGGGTCCGGCAGAAAAACCTGGCGATTTTTAAGTTACAATAACATGAAAAGTATACTGTCTTTTTACGTGAATTTATTACTAAAATTATCTTTATCTCAAAACATTTTAATTACAATATTCACTTCCTGAATGTAGTGTCTGCGAGGTGGCGTCCCTTGTTGTCAGCACATTCCCGCAGGCGGAGGACTTCTGACAAAAGCCTGACGCAATCGTTCGATGTTCTCAGGAGATCTAAGTGAAGGCTCTCTTCCTGGGCGTTTTCTTTTTTCGGCAGACTCTGTTCCTCTGAAGTTTCTCAACCACAACGGTACAGTATTGCGACTAGGGACACTGTCGATCCGATGATAATTGAAGTGCCGACGAAATATTCGCTGAGTCACAACAACAGAATAGAAATACGTCTCCACAGCGAAAGCCCGATGCTGTACAGACCAGAGCTCCATGGCAACTGAAATGCTTTGAGTCTCGCTAGAAGGGCGCTCAAGGACAAATTCCCCACGCCAACGATTCCACTCACAGCTGTATTGCCAAATCGTCAGGTATTTCTGCCGGACCCTGTATGTATAATCTCTCACCGTATCAAATATCGTATTAATCGTTACTTCATGCGATCAAATCGAGAGTTAAAAACCATTTTCACGTAGTATGCATCTCGTTACGTTACATTCTACATACATAAGTCCATGGGACAGAGACTTTCTTGAGAAGTTGATTTTTGAATAACCTCCTCACCTCTCGTAAAAACGAAAGTATAACTAACGTTTTCACAAACTAACCACTTTAACTTGTCCTACGAAATTTTAATTTTAGCAAATTTCCTCACACGTTATTTCTTGAAGATACATTTTTATATAAATCTCACATGTATTCGACGTCTGCTTCACAATGTGACCATTCCAGTCATGCCGATAAGAAGTTTGTACGTCAAATCGAGCGCCTCGCACCGCTGCTGCTGAAGAAGTATAACAAGCCGTCGTGACTAGAAAACTGTTACAGACTTTTCGACGGAACTTCCGTCACTCATTACTTAGCTACCGACACAGCATTGTATTCTAGAAGACTTTAATCTTCGATTATGTTGCTACCTTTTACTATTCAGCATGGATGTGTGCCACCTCCAATAACAACTGTAAATGCAATGTACTGGGGAGCAGAAATATACACATTTCTAAGTGATATAAATCATATACTTTCCAGATTGTAACAGTTGTAAAATGGTCAGGAGAAAGTATTTGAAAATTAATTAAACGACACATATATTAAAAATGTTATAGCTTCCGCCATCGAGTGGCACATGTTTTGGAAGTCGTGTAATTATTAGTTTTGTACTGCGAACATGAATGAGGGAGAGAATGTATGTAATTACTTCAGTAATGACTATAATAAAGTTAAATTCCAGACAAGCTGTAATAATTGTAATTCATTAAAACCCTTTCAAAAACAGAACAATCAAAATTAAACATAAAAGCAATAAAAATGATGCTGTCGTTAAAATTTAAATATCTCATCCCCCCACCCCACCCCCACCCCCTCCCTACGATTCACAACGTTCGTTTGGTCTGTGGAGCAGTCAGACGTAATAAATGCTACTCGTTTTCCCGTATAGAGTTTCATCTATATAAAATAGCGTTCAGTGGTAAAACAGTATTTTCATTGTAGCTGTGCTGACGCCGTGCTGATGACGAACAGAAACATCACAAAGTGTCAAGACAGAGTGTCATAAGGATTAAGAAATGTGTGTCCAAAACGGTTTTCGAAACATCACTACTGACCTGAAGAGAATCTACGCTTCTTCACAGACAATAGAAAAGGGGCCAAAACGTTTTGGTGTGTTGTGAAAATCGTTGTATTGTAGGTTGTAACTCCTTGTGGATTGGCACATAATTACCGACGTCTCAAAAGAAATTGTTACCACCTTATTCTTTAGCTAAAAGAAAGAGCTGGCTGTTTCCAATGGTTGGATTTGTCTACGAAACTACACTGCGTCACAGCCCCGAAGACGGCATTCTTCATAGTCACTGCAATGACATTAAATACATAATATTTAAAACGCAAAATAAAATGCTTTTTATTTTGAAAAATGGCCGAAACATGTGGCATGCGTTGAGGAGACAAATAAAATCTGTTGTGGTTGACGGAAACGTTCATCAGTTGTTAACCAGGTGTAGCATAACGGGGAAGAAAAGCACAAAAATTGTCACAGCGACGAAAATATCAATGCACAATGTGACTTACTGAAAACTAATATAAATGCTCATTTTGTTTACTGACGGCACAGTGGATGGAGAGCTATTGGTAGATTTTAAGTCGGTTCAAGCCACGTATGCTGAACCGCCAGCAAAGTAGGTTGATCCAAATAACAGCGCTTGTCAGTGCCTTGAACAAACCGCTGCTAGTACAGGGGAGAACTATAACGGCTAAGTGGAAATTGTATTGGAATAAGAAATTGTGATCAGACAAAGTAAGCGGTTACTGGATTAACTTAAGGGAAAGAGACGATAATATAATTTGAAAGAGAAAAACTCTCTGTGGCGCTTAATTTGGAGGAGGCTATGGACCAGTCGCAAGACAGACTACGCAATGAATAAATGGCCAGACACAAATGGAGTCCGGCTTTGTTTCTGGGATTACCTCAAGTCGCAGGTTTGCTTTTTTAAAATATAAACGTCTGCAGTAACGCAATGGACAATAGTGTAGATCTATCTACACACAAATGCTAAGGGTAGATGAAAGGGAAAAGTCTGCTTGCTACAAACATGTCTTCATACAGACGGTGGACGCAACAGAATAGGCTCTTTAGGCGTGTTCACAAAATTGCCTAGAGCGACTATTAGCTTTGTCATTTCAGTCTGTCTGCATGTCTGCATGAGTCCGTCCGCCCACCCGCATCGAACACCTCTGCTCCCAATCGACGAAATTTAATGATATTTGATATTCGAGTATTTTTCGAAAATCAGTTGAGAAAATTTAACTGTTATTAAAATCTGACGAGAATAAAGGGGACTTTACATGAGCTGTGTACATTTATATCTTGCTGAATTATTCTTAAGGTGTGAAATGTTTCAATCAAAAGACATAGAGAGAATCAAAACAAACATTTTATGTTCAGTAACTTTTCGTCGAAATTCGTGCGATTTATGAGATGATGTCGAAAAATACGGCAGAGCGAGACAGGTCATAGAAGACAGTACGGAGCACGCGCTTTGCATGCTGGATAAATAAGGCTACAGACAAAACACACTCGGTAGATGTAATACGTATTGCTTTTCCACGACAACAATGGGTACGGGAAGGCGCCTCAGCGTTACGTTTATAAGTTTATTGCCCGTCTATTTCGCCCATGTTATCAGGCTTGCCAGACAAACTACACAGTAATTTCACGTCAGCTGAAACTTCCTTTGCTATGCACAACGATCGTAACAGGAATAGCGACATTTGGACTGTTCGACCTAATAACATTCTATGTAACATTTTCATGGTTACCGGTTTTGACGCAATAATGTTAGCAACGGAATAAGGACCTGCATCAATTATTGCTGTGTACAACCTGCTTTATGAAGTCAACATCAAGAAGGCTCTATTCAATGCATGTCATTTTATACAGAGTTATTTTCACTGTGGACCTTGACACGTCAGAGCCAGAACGTCAACCTTCGCTGTGTAGCAACTGATGCCGTCAGCAAAACGTCGCGCAGTCCCATGTTAATGGGCGACTGTGCTTTGCAGGGACGACGAGGTTTATCTGGCTACGCAGAAGTGAAGTTATGAACAGGTCTGAAATTTCCATGAGCGGGGTTCTTCTTAAAATGGACATTCTGTACATGTTATAGTCATGAAATCTTCACTGTTTACGAAGATCTGGTCTTAAACTTCGAAGGCTGGTATTAGGTAGGTAGGTTTTCACCCCTTTTATAGGCCACGAAGGTCCTTAGGGTGAGTAGAGGTATAGCTCTACTCTTTCTAGGACTTCGGCACTCTATATAGGGGTGGGAGATCAGCCCCACGACCCGGCCGCCTCTACCCCCGGGAAAGACCCGGTACCCATTGTACAGGAGGCTGGATGCGTCCCAGGGTCGGTCTGGATGGGCGGAAAATCTCGTCCCCACCGGGATTCGAACCCGGACCCTCCCGAAGACTGGTATTATATTTGTGCAAACAACGCAACACATTTTATCAGGCTACAAAAGTAGACATGTTCCTTTGTGACTCACATAAATTTGACGTTACTCTGTTCCATTTAACACTTTCATTTGAAAAGGGGAATGCGGTGGATAAAACGAATGTACAAGTTGAATTGTCAACATTTTGTGTTAATGCCCATTGCTGAGCTTGTGAAGTCATGCAGAGAACTGCCCATTTAGGTCGTGTACTAATGCATTAGAGTGTAGTTAATGCACAACGGTCGAAACCTAACGATAATCTCTATCCTGTGAATTACTATTTCCACAAATACCACACATCCTCTTTTTGCGTCCAATTGTAGTGTTCCAGTACAAAAGCGATCTTACTAGAAGTGCCAAAAGCCAGGAAATTCTAATTCTAAATTTTACTCTAGAGGACGTTAATCTCTATTTTTCTATTCTTTCCGTTCAAAGAAACAAGGTAAGAATAAAATTTCGGCAACATCTTTCCGTTTTATCCGCACCAACAATGTATTCATAGTTACTACACGTGTGTGCCCAACGCTTGGTAGAATGTTACGTGGGATTCTTCCATTTCTTCTTATTCTTCTTCTTCCATTGGCACTACAGCCCACTGTGGGCTTTGGCCTGTCGAAAAATGTCCTTCCATTTTTTCCTACCTGCCACCAACTCTCTCCATCTTCTCACTCCAAGCACTTGAAGATCTCTTTCTACTTCCTCTTTTCATCTTTTCCCATTTCTTCCCCTTCTTCTCGCCCCTTCCAGTTCTTGAGGGGATTCTTCCACTACTCATACTTTACTTTATTATTCACTGCAACGTATTAAGTATTTTATTGGATCTACATTTTATTTTTCCTCCTTAAGTATAACAATAAAATTGTTACCGGTTGAATAGTAACGTACCGATGCAGCCTCTTCCTCAGTTTACCTTTTATATTGTTCTAGTATCGCCTGATGTTGGGCGTAATTAACTGCCGAAACATGTCGTGTATGTGATGAATAAATGAATGTTAGGGCATTTGTTGCGTTGTACTAATCATATAACATAAATACGCACAAAAGAACAATTTTCTTTTGCAGAAACTCTAACCAACCGTATCCAGCAGGTTTCTGGCAAAGTTAGTGGACTTTCTGAATCCGTTGGTGTACTTCGGAAGCAATGTAATATTTTGTTTAGGTGACAGCGCCTACTTTCGTGCTTATAGAGCTGTTTAGGTGACAGCGCCTACTTTCAACTTTATAAGACTTTTTAGGTAACAGAACCTACTTTGATGGCTAAAACCAATTTAGGTAACAGCACCTACTTTTATGCACGTAAACATTCTTATATGACAGCACCTATTTGCATATCTATAAACCTATTTAAATGACAGCACCTACTTTCAACCTTATAAGACTGTTTTAGTTGAAAGCAGCTACTTTGATGGCTAAAAAATTGTTTAGGTAACAGCACCTACTTTGATGACTATAAACCTGTTTAGGCAACAGTACCTACTTTAATGCATGTAAACCTGCTTATGTGACACACCTACTTTGATGTCTACAAACCTTTTTAGGCGACATCAGCTACTCTGATGCCTGTACCTCGATCAGATGCACCTACTCTGATATATACGAACGTATTAAGGCAACGGCAACTGCTCTGATGTCTGTAAAATGTGAATGGATGAGAATCTAAGGAAATTTATCACAGAATAATGACTATAGATTGTACAGACAGAAATGTTATAGTCGTGTTAAGATATTCTACAACAGGGGAGCCAGGAATAAAAATAAAATTCGCTTTCTTTGTTGCGGGAAATGGAATAAGGCGCGATATTGGAATGAATACGTACGTACATGGCATTTTACACATAATATATCTATGATTTCAATAGTTGTTCTAACAGAAGCACTAAATTAATTCCTACAACATAACCAGGCGACACATTTCCGTAACATAACTTCAACGCCATAATAAAGTTAAAACTTCAGAACGTAATGGCGCCAGCAATACACTGCCATTCCATGGTCATATCGAAGGAACAGTCTGCATGACAGTGTCATAAAACTAAGGTGTGAGTACTATTTGTTCAGCAATACCGTGCAGCCTCTTTCCATTCAAGCAGCATCATTTCTACTTCTAGGCTAGCATAGCTTCCTACGTTGTATGACTGTAGAACAGAGCCACAGACGCTAGATGGCTCTGTAGATTGTACAAATATACGAATACAGTGCATGTGCTAATGAAGTCCAATCAACCGCCTAGAATCGGGTCCATTAAGCTAATATTACCCTCACCCCAACGCCGAAGTACATCCCCGCATTCCATACAAACACAGTTTCCTCTTGTCTAAATCCTCCACACAAATTTTGCGACAAATGAGAGGAGTCCTGGCCACCGACAAATTCGAATTCGACTTGTAAAACGGACGGTTAATTTTACGCATCATGTACTCTGTTACATACTCACTTATTTTCCGTACTGTTATTTGGGTAGCAGTTGGCTGGAATCTCTGTGATCAGCATGCCATTTCTGTGCACAATGCGATGAAGTGTGTTAAAAAATGTAACATGAACGTAAAGGAAATTACAAAGCTTACATAAAGGAGCCATTTAAAGCTCAGTTGTAATTGTATGCATCACGTGACGTAACATTAAGAAATTCTAGATTTTGCGCGCACAGTGCATGATATGTATTACCTCTGATTCGCTACAATAAACACAGATTATCATCGCCAACTGACCGCTCTCTTTAATCATCACAGAATTATTCCTTGTGACGCCGGAACTGGAGTTCCATATATACGAGATCTACACAGACGGCAGTCTTTAGAGCGCCGATTTTTAAACTAACTACAGCAGTCTCCTCCATACATGCATGTCAATAATTCACGATTTCAATTAGTTCGGAGTCCTAACTGACAGATATTGTGCCTCATATCCTAAAGAGGGTACCTGCTTCTATGTAATCCGAAGTATCATTGCCGTTTATGCGACAGGCCGTCACTGGTATACGTGCTAGTTAAAATCAATCCGACCCAAACAGTTACATCTTGTTTCTGCAGTGAAACTACACAAAATCACTAAAATCAAATCCAGCTACCGCCAGTTTGAGTATCTTTCCAATACAGTAGGACAAATTGTATCACTTACTGCTGCTCTCATTCTGATTTATATGATGACGCACAGTTTGATTTCCTGAAAATTAAATGAACTTGGAATGATTAAGATCACTATTTTGAACTTCATTAACGGATTTACCGGTAGTTTTGATACACATAACAGACATTAGTGTGTTTTGTTAAGACACTGGACATTGCTGGTTGACAAAACCAACGTGCCTGGAAATTGTTAGTTTGGAAATAATTCTGCACAAAAGTACAATATTTGGTTCGTAGTGAAGAACATCTAACACAGCTGACACTCGCCGCTTTTTATTACCCACTGCTTCAAATGCTATACAAACATTCACCTTATCAGGATTTTACTGTAAAATACTTGTTACATTTCGAAGGGTCACATTACACCACAATCTTTCAACGGAAACATCCGCTTTAGGGAAAATGTAAACGTGTTACTACCAATAATGTGCACACGTGTTACAACCAATCTATGTGCACATGTGTTACTATCACTAAATGTGCACGTGTTTCTACCAGTAAAGGTGCACATGTGTTACTACCAATAAATGTGCACTTGTGTTACTAACACTAAATGTGCAAATGTTACTACCGATAAATGTGCACATGTGTTATTACCAATAAACGTGCACATGTGTTACTACCAATAAACGCGCACATGTGTTACTACCACTAAATGTGCACATGTGTTTCTACCAGTAAAGGTACAGATGTGTTACTACCAATAAATGTGCACGTGTTACTACAAATAAATGTGCACATGTTACTACCAGTGAATGTGCACATGTTAGTATCAATAAACGTGCCCATGTGTTACTACCACTAAATGTGCACATGTGCTTCTATCAGTAAAGATGCACCTGTGTTACTACTAATAAATGTGCACATGTGTTACTGACAATTAATGTGCACATGTGTTACTACCACTAA
>Ga0131853_10006443_pt1 | contig 21188 bp, 13 predicted proteins | sample TergutLab28metaG_FD_92764 | JGI IMG/M metagenome (GOLD analysis project Ga0131853, IMG submission 92764) | Labiotermes labralis P1 segment gut microbial communities from Petit-Saut dam, French Guiana - Lab288 P1 (version 2) (version 2) | ecosystem: Host-associated > Arthropoda: Insects >...
CACAAATATTTTATGTTTGTTTGGGGTGAGGGATGGAATGAAAGAGCAAAGAGGGGGGGAAAAGAAAAGAAGAAAAGGAAAGGAGGGGGGGAGGGGGGGGGGGGGGGGGGGGGGGGGGGGGGGGGGGGGGGGGGGGGATTTGAGATGAAGCAGTGGTAGTGTATTTTGGTATCTGTCTGAAGGGAATGGGGACAACTAATTAAGCATCATATACAGCAGAAACACCATCAGGAATTCTGTGATTTCTTATGAAATTGAAGCAGAGATTTGTCAACTGTTCAGTTGCTGACTTGTTTAATGGCAGCTGAAATGTACAACAAAGAAAGTCAGTATGTACAAATAAGAGTAAGATTTACTGTGTGAAATGTCAGCAAGTCACAAGGTATGTGGAATGAAATACTCATGCTCTTGTAAAAATACTATTGGGACATTCACCTGAAAGTACTCTGGAAATTAGTACAGTCCTCAATGAGGAAGACACCAAGTCAAGACTTGAACCATGTCCACCACCAATGTTCATGACATTAGAAAGTTTGTCAACAGGATGTGAACTATGCACACTATAAATGTCAAACTGGGTATCATAATGAATTATTATATAACATATATTATTGCCATTACAATACAACTTGTCTATTGCCCACAGCAGTCAACTTATAACACTATGCAGTAAAAGTAGATACCTACCTCTCATTTGTGCTCATTCCATCTTCAGGACAAAATACCTTTGAAACAAACAATAGGGTAATACGATTTGCTAAGCTCTCACAACAGCAGAAACATAGATTGCACACTTCTAGGTTGGAACAACATGTGATCTGGCAAGTAGTTAAAAATGTTGCGGAGACACACTATTCTGATTATGACAGTAGCATGTTCCTCCAAAACACCAGTACCTACCCACAAGGCTACATGGTGTTGTAACTTACAATTTACAAACACAGGGGGATCCAGAGAGGTAATGACACCATACTAACTCTTATTTGGTTAGGTCAATGGTAAAGAACTAACAACAAATAATGTATGGCAAATCATCTGTGTGGATTTAACAGATGGGTTATTTTATAATGCTCTCTTAATGGCTGCAGTTCTCAAATTAGATATGATACAACAAATGACAGATAAACCCTTTTTGCCTTTGCAATTTACCTTGACATCCTAATGATTTCTGTCAACCATGTGAGAATACACCAAACATTCAACAAAAGTTCACACCCATTTAAGTACCATCATTATTTAAAATTGCTTAGCAAGTAGTACATACATTCATACGACTTGCACATAAACAATAACAAAAAGTTTGTATATGTTACATCTTGTCATTTTTGTGATCAGCATACCTGATTTAGTCAAAAGAAGCTATTTAATATGTTACCAAGAATGTGAAATTTTGTTGTGCTGTGATATCCATCAGTATTTCAATAAGCTTGTCCCAAACTAACAACACTGGTACTTATTGTCACCAAGTACAATGGATTCTAGCTCAACTACACATCAGTTTAACAACTATTTACTGGGAAAGAACAATTGTCAGATGCAATGAATCCTGGATGACGTGGAAGCCATAAAGGTAACACTAATGAGACACAAATAAAAAACTGTTAAGTTCCTATTTAATGTAGACAATTTTGATTCACCCACCATCTGAGCAGCAAATTAATTCCATCCCATACAAGCAGAAGAGGTAAGTCTATTCAGCAACAAATGTCAGTGATTGTTGCAAACATAACAAGTTCTGGGTACATGATGTATGCCACAGAGTTCTTTTCAAAAGCTGATACTCAGTTAATCAACAATTCCCTTATCTTTAATGGAACTCACAGTTCCTTAGTTCATTCACAAGAGCAGCTTAAACTGTCCAAGTTCACTAAATAAAAAATACGAACATAATATTGCAATAAAAGAGGAAACTATGTTACATGTTTCATACTGACATACTGAACGTGCTTCAAAATAGGACTTAAAGGTTTACACATCAACCTAGCCTGATATGAGATTTCCATGTAGCCGACAATGAAGAGTGCGGTAACTAGAATTACGACACTAAACATGGCATGGACGGTGACAAGGCTGTGAATACAGCTCCTGATCTCAACCACTGATGATTGGGAATGAGAGTTTACATTAGGGTATGAATGATAATGGTGTGAGGGTAGTAAAATTTACCACATCAAAAAATCTAGTTAAGAGCATGATGTTCCTGCACCAAAACAATCATAAATACACCCAACCTCTCTTAATGGGAAGACTCACAATCAGACTGATCATGTATTATGGACAGGAGATGGCATTCAAGTATATTTTATGTATGATCTTTTACAGGAGCTGACTGTGATGGTGATCACTATCTGGTGGTTGAAAAAATTTGAGAAATACTGGTAGTATGTAAACAAGCAGCACAGAAGTTTTATGTGGAGATATTTAATCACAAGACGCTAAGTGAGTTGGAGGTTAAAAGGTACAGTAATACCTGTACAGGCCCTGAAAATTCCTTAAGTTTGAGGCTCCAGATTTAAAGACAACTGGTACATGAAGGTGGTAAGGATGTTAGCCCTAGGCACTGGCTGCCTTTAGCCCAAGGAAATATTCCTGATACTCATTTCTGTTACAGGCAAGAGTTGACCCCATGTCAAAAGTGTGCCATAAGGAGCTTGAGGTCAGGTTTGAAACTTTGGAGAACTTAAATGATAGTGGGGACATGTAGTGCTTGGGAAAACATTACAGACAATATCAAAATCTGAGCTAAAGACAGTCTAGGTAATATGAATGGCAGCAGAATAAACCACGTTTAATAAAGAATGTTCACAATTTTTAGATCAAAGGAAGCAGGCTACACTGTAGTGGTTACAGGATCCAAACCAAAACTATGAGGATAATCTAAACAATGTTAAGACATCAACCTTGTAGATATTTCAGGAACAAAAAGAAGGAATATCTGACAGCTAAAATTAATGAACTTGAAACTAACAATTAATAGGTAGGGTAATTACAGTCAATAACACAACAATGTATATCTAATTGATGTTTATTAGAAAATGATAAAAACTACATGCTTCAGCCAATATTGGCCATCGTCAAGTTTTTCATCTGAAAGATTTGTACACTGTAAGTGTTTCTATAAACACTCTTACAGCGTACAAATCTTTCTGATGAAAAACCTGAGATGGCCAATGTTGGTTGTAACATGTAGTTTTTATCATTTTCTAATAAACATCTGATTTGTAAGCTGTGTGTTTATATAAACACTCTTACAGCGTACAAATCTTTCAGATGAAAAATCTGACGATAGCCAATGTTGGCCGAAACATGTAGTTTTTATCATTTTCTAATAAACTTCAATTAGGTATACAATGTTGTGTTATTGACTGTAATTAACCTATTAATTACTACACACAACGGGGATGGCACATTTCAAAATTTCAAAACTGAAACTAACAGTAAGAGCGAGAATATAGGAGACCTGCATAGGGGCATCAATGACTTTCAGAAGGGTTACCAGCCTAGAATATAGTAAAGGATGGAGAGGCTAATCTGGATGCACACTCCCATAGTATTTTGGCCAGGTGACGGAATCATTTCTCTCAGCTGTTGAATTGACATTGGATTAATGTCATTAGGCAGGCAGAAACACAGGAAGCAGAGCCCCTGGTGCCTGATTACAGTAACTTTAGACTGAGATGGCTAATGACAAGCTAAAAAACACAAATCACCAGGTACTGATACAATTCTGGCAGAACTGGTAAAAGGAGGAGGTACGACCATTAATTATGGGACCATAAACTTGTCAATTCTATGTGGAATAAGAAGGAACTGACTGAGAAGTGGAAGGAGTTGATTATTGTATGTGGGCAATTCCAAAATCAACCTTGGATTGGTTGTTAAAAAGAAACGCGTTGTCTCAAAGCACATGCTCAGTAGTAACAAGTAATATTTGTTATCGCTGAACGCCTACCCTCATACATTTTCACTGCGTAGTGTAGGAGTAATTACTGATGAAACATGGACACTACCATCGCCGCTCCTGCCAGCTGTGAGGTACCTATTCTGGGACCATAAGGGAATTTTGTTCACAGAAATCATGGCACCAGGGACCACAATAACGTCAGAAGTTTGTTGTGAAATGCTGAATAAGTTTCAGAGGTTGATCCAAAAAAGCAGCACGGGATGCTCACTAAAGGCGTCGTTCTCCTGCATGACTGCTGCCCCACACCACGGCTCGCACAAATGCTTTAATCAAGCTCTTCAACTGGGAGATTTTCGACCACCCTCCTTACAGTCCGGACCCGGCACCAAGCGATTACCATCTCTTCACCAAGATGAAGGTCTGGTTGGCTACCCAGCACTTCCACACCCATGAAGAGCTCATGGATGGAGTCAACATCTGGCTGCTTAACTTGGCGGCACGGTTCTTTGACGAGGACTACAAAAACTAGTGTCATGGTACAACAAGTGCCTAAATGTGGATAGCAACTATGTGGAGAAGTAATGCAGTTATGTATGTAACTGTTCCATATAGTAACATTTTGTTCTCTATTTTGTACTTTTTTAACCAGCCAATCGGAGGTTGATTTTGGAATTGCCCTCGTACCAATTTACGAGAAGGGTGATAAAACAGACTGTAGTAATTACAGAGGCATGTCACTTTTGTCAATTACATATAACATTTTATCCAACATCCTGCTGTCAAGGTTGATGCCATATGTAGAGGAAATTATTGAGGATCATCAGTGTGAAATTTGACAAAAAACAGGTCAACTGCTGATCATATATTCTGCATTCATCAAATACTTGACAGAAAATAGGAAAAAAATAAGGCAGTGGATCATCTATTTATAGACTTCAAGGAAGCCTATGATTCAATTAGAAGGGAGGTCTTGTTTAATATTCTCATTGAGTTGGATATCCCCATGAAACTAGTACAGCTAATAAAAATGTGTCTAAATGAAACCTACTGCAGAGACCAACAGGCAAGCATTTTTTCTGAGATTTTTCCAATTAAGAATGGTTGGAACAAGATGCTTTATCACCACTGCTTTCCAACTTTGCTTTTAGCATATGCCATAAGGAGAGTTCAGGTAAACCCAGAGGGCTTAAAATTAAATGGTACATATCAATATCTGGTTTATGCTGATGATGATAATATACTGGACAAAAGTGCACATATTATAAAGAAAAACACAGAAGCTTTAATAGTCTGAAGAAAGGAGACTTGGCTAGAAGTAAATGCTGATAAAACTAAGTACATGGCCATGTCATGAGATCAGAATGCAGGACAAAATCACAGTCTAGTGACTGATGATAAATCCTTTGAAAGAGTGGAATAGTTCCAACATTTGGGAACTTCCACAACAAACCAAAATTCCATTCAGGAAGAAATTACAAGCAAAGTGAAGTCAGGAAAATGCCTGTTATTTTAAATGCAGAATCTTTTGTCTTCCAGTATGCTATCCAAAAATATAAAGGTTAATAACACACAAAACTATAATTCTGCCTGTTGTTTCGTATGGGTGTGAAACTAGGTCGTTCACATTGAGGGAGAAACACAGGCTGAGGGTGTTTCAGAACTAGGTGCTGAGGAGGATATTTGGGCCTAAGAGAGACATGGTAAGAGGGGAGTGGAGAAGACTACATAATGAGGAGCTTAATGATCTTAACTCATCATCAAATATTATTTGAGAGATCAAATCAAGAAGAATGAGATTGGGTGAGGCATGAAGCATGTATAGGGGAGAGGTGTATACAGAGTTATGGTGGGGAAAATTGATGGAAAATAACCACTTGGAAGACCGCAGCATAGATGGGGGGATAATATTAAAATGGATCTTCAATAAGTGGGATGGAGGGCATGGACTAGATTGACCTGGCTCAGGATAGGGATAGGTGGTGGGCTCTTGTAAATTTGGTAATGAACCTTCAGGTTCCATAAAATGCAGGGAATTTCTTGACTAGCTGAAAACCTATTAGTTTGTCAGGAAGGACTTTGGTCCACGGCATGGAGTTATTTGAACATATTATACTTTAGTGAGTTTTAAATATTGGTGTCCAGACTCCCTGCAGATGTGTGGAGTTCCACTCAAACATGTAGAAGTAAACAAAGAACTTTATTAAGTATATTTGATGTGCATATCCTGGTTTTATATTGTTACATAGGAATAGAAGGGCAGATCCTGCTTTTATAAATTATGCTTTGGAGACTGTGCGCACACACACCGTATCTGTGTAGCAAGTAACTGTTCACATTTGTTGTTGCATGTACAAGCAAATCCATGCCAGTTAAGGGTTTTCTGTATATTATCTGAAATTATTCTGATGGCAGTGAAGATTTGTACTGTGGTCTTCATGGTTAAGACACTGTATAGGCTGGCATGCAGGTACCAACATTTCAATGGAATACCCTGCTTTAGACAGGCATAAGGTATATGAGAAGAAGGAAGATAAAGAATGGTTCAGGAAAAGGAGGAGGAAGATTTCTTCTTATCCTTCTTTGCTACCCTTGTTCTCTGGACTCTTCTCCCCTTTCCTTCATCCTCATACATCTTTCTCTCCTTTTCTTCACTATTTTTTTCCAGTTCATCTTGTTCTTCTCCCTTCTTATCTCTCTTCTACCTGTAACAAGCAGTATGATCCTCCAAAATGTAAGCACACACCTACTGAGCTACCATGTGTCATAACCCAGAATATCACTATATGAACACAAAGTAATGAGCCGGGCAGGCCAGGACAGAGCAGCAAATCATGAAGAGAAGTGTGGGTTGGCCTTGCTGATAGCCCTTAGCTCGGTTTATCAAATCTTGGAATTGATTTGAAGTTTGCCACTGTTGTGTGTGTGTGTGTGTGAGTACATCTTTCAAGTGTGCAGGTTAACAAATGCAGACACATTTATGTACCGTTGTTCAGCCTAATTTTCTTCAATTATACTCTGAAGACAAAGTCCATAAGTTCCTTAATAAAGTTTGAAATTTCTTCCAAAAATAATTTTACAGCATAAGAAAAAGTCACAGAAAAGGCATAATTTTTTAAGTCATGCACACAGAAACATGTAAGTTAAAATTCACGCTAGAAATACATAAGTGAAAATCACTATCGTGAACATTTTCTCAACATTCCATGATTTATGCTCATCCAGCTCATTTCCATCACAATTAACTACAGTACATAAACATGTTGTGCTACAGTAGTTCACTGAAGCACCAGAGTACCAAATAATAACATAAACACAAGCCACATACAAAAGCAACATGAAATATACAAACTATTGTACAAAATTATCACATTATGCTTGTCACTACTGTAACACATTCTGGTACCAAAATTTCACTCACCCCAAAAAAAGACTTTGGCACTCACAGTTTCATACACTGGTACTCTCACACATATACCTACAAATACACTGACTCCACGTAACTATAGTTGTCAAGGCCACTCCCAAAATCATGGATGGCTTGTCCTATAGAAGACACACATGAACTCTGGAATGCTGTCCCAAATAAAACATAAGAGGCAGTATTTTGGAAATAAAGTACAATGACTGAATTTCAAAATGAAATTAATCTCACACAGCATATCTAATTTATTAACAAATTTGTGCTAGAAAGAATTTCCCATTTTATGTGGTTAAAACCAACAGTTTTTGAATATATTAATTAACAATCAATAGTAAAATGCACAGACATTAAATTTTCATACTGATGTTGTTGGGTACTTCTGTATGTTACTATAAATGCATACAACAGTATGTTACTTTAATCTATCCACTTACTAGAAAATTACTGTCTTATGGGATGTAATGCCATTTTTTTTTTTTTTGGTAAAAGATACTGATGTCTTGGAGGAATGATGGAGCTTGTCTACAAAACTACATGGTGTCACATCCAAGAAGACAGGAATTTTAATAGTCATTGCTGTGTTAAGCTGAAAAACTGACAAAAACCTTGACAGGATATCCTAGCCAAAGTAGGAACAATATAAATTTGACAACAGAGATAAGCAGCATTCATAACAACAAAATGTTGAATGGAGATTTCTTTGGTTAGAAATTCTTAACACAGATGCATTAATATATAATTATTATTACTGACATATTTCTAAACGTAATAATGTACATATCTGTTTGGTACTGTATTTCTACAACATTCTGTATTTCAATAACGTAAATTAAAACCAGCCATAAATTTAAAGGATTCTGACAATGGTTTACCACATGCAGTATTACTGGATTGTGAAATTTGGGAAGTGGGTCTGTTTCCAGTCTCAGGTTTCTCTGGATTTTGTCAGTCATACAGAATTTCATTCATGGTACCTCCAAATGTTTTAAAACCTCCCACTGACAAAACATGATCACAATGACATACAGACGTAGGCAAGTGACTTACATTTTACAGTGACTGACATCAACTCCTTGCAACTAAATCAACTGAGTCAATGTTTCCACATCTTCTCACCTGAAGATGGAAACAAAAACAAAACAAAGTGTTCTGTTCTGAATGCCAATGTTAAAACAAAGGGCAAAGTACAAAAACCCAGTAAAAAAAACACCAACAAATAACAGTAACAGTGCAGGCATCCATCATCAGTGCCTTTTGCATCTGTTCCATGCATTAGGTATCACAAAGTGCTCGAAATAAAGCTACCTGCCAGGGAATTATCCAGCTGCTTAGCCTGACACAAATAAAAATAATCATACATGTGCCTTCACAGTAGTGCAACACATAGATCATAAACATTAAATACTTTCCCACTATATACTTCTTTCTTTCTATAATCAATAAACTCAAGAATTGTATACCAGAAGTACTACAATCAGCTATTACACATAAAATATTTATTCATCATTCTGACAATTGTCCTGTATGTATTCAGATGTGGAAGTGAGAAAAGAATGAGGCATGCTCTGCTCAGGCTTTCCAAAGCTACATTAATACAAGAACACACACGCTTACACTTTTTGTTCTAACAAAATTCAATCTCAGTTACAGTAAGTGGTGTGTGGTTCGAAATATCTTCAAAGACAGTCCATAACTCTATCAATGCATACTTATGCCAACAAGGCACCGACATAACATTAAAAAAACCAACATTTCTTAAACATGAACCACAGAACAATAATGATCCAAAATGTATTCTACAAGTGATCTATACCGTTTTGTAACAAACGTGGCTCACTGGGAAAGGAAGTCAAAAATTAAATTACTCCCATCGCTGATACAACTCAAAAAAGAAACTCAAAATCAGCAGGCAGAATTCATTATAATTGGGTTGCCAACCCATAACAAGACACCCAACCACAAACCCTCTTACTTCTACTGTAAGACTTGTCTATTCCATGCAACATAGTTCAGATACATAAGTTCCTCTTATAGCATGCGCTTTGTAACAGAACAGCAAAAATGCTCTTCGTCTCATAAGCTCTCCTCTTGTAACAGAGTAATATGACAGTCACACTTTGACAAAGGTTTGAACCTTTTCACAATATATACTACCTTGGCCATAATGTTGCAACCCTGCTATAAAACAATACATTCTAATGCAGAACAAAATTTTGTGTGGCACAACGTTTTTAGACTATTTACTGTGAGAAACTGTATTAAATCACCTGACAGCCAACACACAAGGCCACACAAATCTTTTAAATATATGCAAAATGTCTAAGACTATAAAGGCATCACTTCCAATACCTGAAAACCAACAAAACTGTATTATATTTAACAATTATTTGCAAGAATGTAAGCAATTCTGAAATGCTGACACATGGCCTGTCAAGTTGACAACCCACACGTAATTCTAGCCAGGGTTAACACATAGAGATGAAGAAGTTTTTGAAAACATAAGTTTCTCAATAGCACTCATACTTCCAGAGGCACAGGCACATTCTGAACACTAATTAATAACAAATATCACTTTCACAAATCAGTTACGATTCTTTTGTAAGATGTCTTGCTATGAAAACTTATGTTTGCTTAAACCACAAAATTAAACCACAAGTAACATCATTTCAGTTACAAATAACCCAAATTCCCTTCATTTCAGATTTCTTAACTAAAATGATCAGAAAACTCTACTCAACTCAAACCTGCACTGTAAAATTTAAACACGTGGGCCCAAGTTTGGAATTTTCCCTTGCAGCTTGTTAAAGCAGGCATCTACTAAGACACATCAACAGGCTAAATGTACAATCTCAGACATCAAAATTTAAAGGTTTGTCCATTATTGCAGGCATAAACTAGCAGATTTTCACTTAGGTTAAAATGTATAAAGATTCATGTACACATTATTCTTAAGGTACTGCAGAAACAAAATTGTTGCTCTGAAGCATCATTTGTAAATCACTTACAGTGTAATAATATACCACAAAATAACAATGCTGAAGCACATGACACACAGCTGTCCAACACACAAAACAAGGTACCAATGGTAAGACATGTAACCACTTTCACCACCTCCAAAAACCTCAGTCTACTCCATAGCAGGCCTTAATGATTTAACATGAAACGCAACACAAGGCACACTTTGCAATTCATATGCAGATACAAGTAATTTTATCTAAGGCTACAAATCCTGAATAACACTGCCCACTCTTCTAATGACATCAAATTATGCAACAGAAAGAGGAAAGATACAGTGTATGAAATGTGACAATGCTGACCTGGAGAGTCAGCATGTGGCTGTAGATGTCAGTAAAGCTAACTTAAGGACTTGCTTCATGAAATGGGCTCACATGTATTCTTTATTTAAACAATGTAATGTCCATCAAAAATATTCCTGTTAACAACAGGTATTTCTGAGGATCTAAGATGTAAAAACTGTCAAGGGCGGGGTGAACTTCCATGGTTAAGAGAATGCAGCTCTCATCTAATACTGACCTTAGAACACATACCCAAGGAAACTAGCTATGCTCAATACTGAAAATACAGTAACGTGAAACATGGAAGACAAACTGTTTCATTTGTAAGACATTGCTGTAAAAACAATATAGAAGGTAAAATATAAACATTAAGACAGAGCTAAAAATCATCATGGGATCTCTCTAAAGTTAAAACCACTGCAGTAACAGCAGTCCGTGAATGATAATCAGTCTTCTGAAAATCAGATCAAAGCCAGAAGTCACTTGTTTTATATATCACATCAATAAAGCATACCCAATCATTTCTATGTGATACTGAAAACAAGCAGTAAACAAAGGTCCCCTATACACAGACATACTTTCAGAGTAAATGCTACTCTAAATTCTCCTTAACTACAGTAAAATCCATGTGCTGGAATGTGTGATGGTGTGGAAACACCACGCAGTATCTGTGCAAATTAGCACATGTGATCAGGTGCTGAGTAAAAGCTAATTAGTAAGTCAAAACAGTGATATAAGTTTAATAAAAAGTAAACATAAAGTTCTCCCTGTGCTTAATCAAACATCATGGCATGTGGGAGTGGAGAATCAGCCCCACACATTCTTCACCTTGACAGTAGACAGAAATGATGACCTTCAAGCCCCAGGGAAGGAGCCCACAGCATAGAGGCTGAATGGGCCCCAGAACTGATCTGGATGATTTGGATTAAAACAAGATGCCCCTGCCAGTAATCAAACCCAGATTATGCAGTGTCCAGCACATAGCCTAGCTACCTCCCTCTGCAAAATAAATGTATGTAAAATAAATAAGGTATCTAAGAACACTTGCCAAACAACAAAATTGTCATCACTGCCACCTCCTCTTTCAGGAACTTCACTCCAGGATATCTACAGACCACTAGCTTATACATGTTCCATCTTCTTCAAATGCTCATGCGTTAGTCAACACATTCCTGTAGTTGTGTGAATGTCAATGTTTATCACATATGCCCCGTTTATGAAGGGTGAAATATCTGAAACTACACAAATCCAGAACTAATTTATTTCAGTATTTCACATAATAATGTGAACTATCCTACCAAATCCATTCATGTACAAAGTACCTAAAATTCACATAACAAATGTAGCACTTCACACTAAAGTCTACTCTCACGAAAATTACAGTTTAAATGCAAATAAGGAATTATATAAAATGTAACAAAGATGCTTTGCAGTAGCAGAGTTAAAAATCTTATTCAAATATCATGTCATGTCTGTCATGGATTAAACATGCTAAATACAAATACACTTTTAAACAATACATCTGTAATACATATGAAGGAGATATCTTTTATGATAAATTTATCATACTACTCAGTGCCTTGCTGTTCACATCCATGGGCTGATACAGAACTGCTGTGTCTAGAATGACAATGTTTTAGCAACATGGACTGACTTTCCTGAGTTTGAACCCAGTATTAAAATGATACCAATCATGTATAACACTGAAATTCTGATACAGTAAACTGTCACTTGCAAACAAGTCTTTCAGCTACAGCACATGCATTCTAGCAGATAAATGAGAAGACATCAGGAAATGTATCTTTTCATTGAAACATTGTCCTGTTTTCCTTCTTCAGACAATGCAAACTCTAGTAAAGTATGTCACTTCCTGTATATAAGAAACTATTTAACTGAACAACATTATTGTCTTCCTGATTTGTTAATGATTCTCTTCACATTGTTCTGTACTGAACACGCTTTAATCTCATCTTCTGATAGGCTGCCTAATGTGACATTTCCAATGTGAGTAAACATCTGAAGGATATGAAGATATAATGATCATACTGTACAGGTAACAGAGACTCCTGCTTTAAGATATTCTACATGTACATCAAACATGACATTTAGATTCTAGTTAGAACAGAATAATTTTTTTTGTTCTATTACCACATTATATGCTACATGTGCTACATCCACAGTCCAGAAATTAAGCCAATTTTTGTGAATGCATGTACAATTCTGACATTCTCCTGGGGTTAATTCCCACCACATGGTACAAAGATACAGGTATTACCATCCTGAAGGGTTCAAGTACATTAACAGAACATATTATATACCCCTAAACAGTACAAAATTTTTTATCTCGCTGAATAACCCTGTCTTCTCTGTTACATTTCTTACTGACGAAAAAAGTTGTCTGAACACAAAAGAAAATTTACATGTTCTGTTGCACAGTCAATATGATAATGATCTACTTGGACACCTCACTCCCCCCATACATAATACAGCATCACTATTTCCAACTACAATTGATATATTAAATAGCATATACTGGCCTCCTAAAGGCTTATTATACTGTCTGATAAAACAAAGTGGTAATTGTTTTGCTTTCCTTAAAATGTCATGCTGCAACCTCCATTTCCCTCCATTACTCTCCAATCTCTGTTAACTGACAATGAAAAACATTCTTCCTGGGAAAAACTGTTATCAGCCCACATTTTGTGCCAGGAAGTGTGGTGGAAGAAGAGTAACCGAACTACTCTGCAGGTGATGGTAACTACTTCTGTGTCACCTGCAACTTGCGCTGCTGCAGTTGTAACATTTGTACTTGTTCCTCCAGCTCTCTGATTCGCCGCTCACGATTTGCTAACTGCTTCCTTAAAAGTTTCAGTTCCTCGCACTGCCGTGAGTATGCCCTCTGCAACTGCAATAAATTTCATACTATTTACTAAGATTCCCCTTCTTTATTTTCTCCAGAATCTAAACAGGATGACAACACAACAGCATACCCATAATCAATTACTTTACTGTTGGTTCAAGGGTAGGAGATGGCTTGAAAGATAAATCCCATTACATTACATGTTGTCCAGTTAAAGAGTGGGTAAATATGAAACATTCACACAAACCCACTCAGTAGGTAACCTACAAAAATGTATCCAGTGTTATGATTATGAATTATCACATGAAACATGCCAAGTTTGAGTGAAAACATAAAGGGATGTGGTGGGAGAACCAGTCAAGATTTATCTTACCTCCTGGTTACATTCTCAGTGTAAATGAACTACTTTGTCCTAACATCAAGGTAGATACACAGTGAAACCTCAATCCATCATTTCTGAAGATATTGTGGACAGCAAATTATAAATACAAGAAAACAAGATTTGAAGAATATCATTAAATGTGTCAGAAACATGAGAAGACAAAAAATTAAAATTTTACATTTTGAATTTATGTCAACAAATAATAAACAAATAAAGAGTTACGTTAGTGCCGATGTGAAAATGAATTTTCTCTAAAGAAATCCGTAATGACAGCTGTTTAGTTTGAAATCTTACCTTTCAGATGACATAGCAATAGTGCCAAGTTCAAAATGTTCTGTTTGTCATGCCCACAAATGCTTTACAAGAAGAAGAATGATTAAGTTTTGTAAGCATGGGCTTCAGAAAAACAAATCACTGTTGCAAGGTCATGTTCACCTTCCTCTTCCTCCTCGACATTGCTGCCACAACCCTAACGATCATCACACAAATTGTTTAAGATGGAAACACCATGTGTGGCAAGCTTGTTGTCCACAGACGCATAAGAACCAAACTGGACATCCCTCACAGCATCTAGCCACATCCAGTTCTCACAAAAGCACCACACTTGCAAAGTTTGATGAATAATGCACAAATTTTACATTCCACAGAAACAACGCATCTTGTGGATGAGTGGCACAGTTGGTCACAAACAACAAAGTTTTACTACTTTACATACAAACTGAAGCATCAGGCACCCATAAAAACCCCATGAAACTGGATACTGTCATCCATACCTTTTTATTTGTGGCACTTCAAATTTTTAAAACAACGTGGTTTCAGTTATTTTCCAAACATGATCAGCATGAATAACAAATAACAGGAATAACAACACTACATCACACAACTTTTAACTGTCAAACTTAAGGAGACTGAAAGAGAAGGGTGAAAAATAGTAGTATATTACCAACTGCAGAACATGGTTCACCAGTTTCCACTTTTCCCATTACTCCCACCACTCAACCATTATTCATATTTGGCTAACACATTGCAATATTTTGTAAGCTAACAGTAATCAGTGATACAGGCAAGTTACTGCTACTGTATGTTCCAAAACATCATGTTATTTTCACTACATTCTTCTCAAAAATCATCATTCCAGCAATACTGAGAGTCAGGAGCAATAACTCTGAATGGGTGACACAGAAAACAATACTTTAAGGAATGATATATCTGGTACAATTAGACATTGTTTATATGGGCAAATTTTCAGGACCAGATGAAATGAGCAATACTTTCAGGAAAACCATGAAAACAATGGTTAGAGGTTTCACTGTAGATCTTCCTCAGAATGTGCCTCTCACCTGGAACTCTGTCTTGGGACTGTCATCCAACTGTTCAGTACGCTCACCTCGCTTGTATTCATCACTTGTTTTGATGTTTGGCTGAAAAATAAGATGCACATGTACCATCTGTTCATTTAGTGCAATCTTATCTGTACCAGAATATCAAGTTTCCTCCACTTGTGGCCAATAAGTTCACTGCATTAGCTGGAACAATGATGTACACTGGGTTCTTGTAAACTATGAGTCTAGCATAATGTCCCATTCACATTCTACTTGCAGCAAAAATTCACAGATCCTGAACAGCATATTACATGCTGATTTTTTATGCTCACTTAGACAGCTGGATGCACTGTGCACTAAGACAGTCTGTGTTAGTTTCGATCAATATTATTGACTAATTCCACTTGTATTTAATGTTTGGGAGTTAAGGATGCAGTGTGGGCAATAAATCAGCAATGTGCCAATGTCATAAAACATAACCTTCCAAGTATTCCTGGGCCTTCCAAGATGTCTCTTCCCTTCACGTTTCCTGACCAATACCTTGAACACAATGTTGACCTCTTTTCCCACCCACTTTACCCTCCTTGATTTGATAACACTAATAGTTACTGATCTTTCTATGGTTAAATGTGGTTGAAGCACTACCAACTTACCTGTGCAAACAGTTGCTGTATCTGCTGAAACTTTGTATTCTGGTTGTTGCTGGTCTTCTGACTCTTCTCTGATAGTGGCAGTGGTATCACTTGCACCTGCCAATACAAGGAGACCACTGACAGCTGAGCTTACATTCTAGCAAAGTTAATAAATTTACTTGAAAGTGGCTTGTAACAAGATATATTAAGAAAACAGTGGTGACAAGAGACCCAATTAACTTACACAGTTTTGAGATCATTAAACTTTAAAGCTGTAATGTTGATGACAAACAGTAGGGACACAAAGACCACCAGGTCTCCCTAAGTGACCAAATATCACACCCAAAAAAGTAACAGTCATATTACTATTTTTTTTTAAATTTTGTCTTAATAATATATTTTATATAGAATTACTAATATTTTAACTACTATTGGTAATACGATATCTCATAACTTTCAAAGCACCAACAACTGTACATACAAACCACTCTGAAAACTAGCCTGAAGATGGCTCTGTATATGAGCCAAAACACGTATCTAGAAATACAACTAATACTTCCAATAAATTCAGAGTTGTGTATGACTATATACTTTTATAATTTTACATTATATATACAGTCATATTACTGTTTGATCCCTTGTAATAAGCGTAAAGAAAATTCTAATATCCATCGTAAGACTATAACTTACATTGTCACGAGGACGATAATCAGGCACTGTTTCTTGAGACAGAAAAGCAAACTTCTTGATGTTGTTGTTGGTTGTAGGAAGTGTTACTGGGGTCACCAGAGTGGGAGAAGGCTGTGGTTTCTGGGTCTGGATGGCAACACCTGCTGACAAAAGACAGAATGACAGCCAGCAACAAAACTGCACTGTTCTGCTAATCTTCACTTTCAAGGCACTATGTTCTGAATGAAGATGCTAAGTCTAACATTTCACATCTCTCTGAACTTAATGCATATAATGTTAAAAAATAAATATATTCAGATTAAGGGTATCTAACCCTCTTAGTGAAAGCCTGTATGGGCAGGTTATGCTAAAAAGAGATAATCTGTCAAAATAGAGAAATAACATCTGTAACAAGTAAAAAGTCATGCTGTTTTATTGTGTGAGTTGCGATGAAATCTCATGGGTGAAAAAAAGTTTAACACATTTAAAATGGTGGCCAATAGGTCACCTGATGGCATAACATCCATAAGTAACAGTAGCCAACAGATCAGCCACCCAACACTAAGTGTGTTCATTTTCATAAATCTACACATATCTATCGGTATATGTCCATGCCAGAAAATTCTTAAACTAATACCAGAATGAACATTTACATGTTACCATATAGACCCCTCTACGTAAGGTTGCGTGCTCACCAACAGCAAAATTGCAAATTATGCGCAATTTAAACTGGCCAACTGATTCCTTTCACTTCAAAACAGTGATGATGTTGATGATGAAAAGGAAACATATTTAAGATTTCACATTCTTATGGCAGTGAAAATTCATATTGCAGTCTTCTGGGTTATGACACCAGGTAGTCGGTAACAACCATTTTGCAGAAACATATTGCCTCTAAATTCAGGGCAGAAAATGGAGACAGTATGTTCCTCTAAAATATTTGTATCCACCTACCAGACTACCTGGTGTCATAACCTAGAAGTCACAATATGAGGCAACAGATTACCAGTACTGAATTTGCAATATGAGGCAAAAGATTACCAGTACTGACTCCTACAGTAAATAGCATGACAAACTCAAAATATTTAAAAACTACTTCTAAACAATACAGTAGAGGTATACACAATTTCATAGCACACAGAGTTTCCTTAATACCTTGTTCTTTGTAATTTCACAGCTCATTCAATGGTGATACAAATCCAGGCATAAGATGGTCCATGGAGAACTTAAAATACATTCTTCCACATCATATCATATTAAAAACATAACATATTTAAAATGTTTCATACAAAAGCTTGCATTCTGTACATCTTATATCCATATTTAATTATAATGATAACAGCTTCATTTCAATTATGTTTACAGTGAAATAAAAAAAAAACCAAAATGAATTTATCCAACAACTTTCCCTACAGCCCTGTTACCCACATTAATGAAGGAACTGGAAAATATAAATTGTAAATAAGCACATACATCCTCCCTGTCATGTGTTGTATCTACAGCTCATACAAAGAATTAATCAACCAATTACTGAAAAAATGGGGTAATTTTATCTCTTTCAACTAAGAACTTCCTACCTATCCTCTAAACTGCTAGTAGGGGCACTAAGCACGGTCCCTGCCAGGTCTAACACTATCTCTACCAAGGAGACAACCAAGTAGAATTCCCTACCTGATCATGTCACCTGAAGGAGGAACAGAACAGTTTCCAAAATGTGGCTTTAAACAACTAGCATCATGGGCATTGTTCAAAATATCAGTCAAAAGACTGTTACACACCTTTGTCAACAACTTTCAGACTTAGCTCTTTACCTTTGTTCAAGGACATGAGAACTGGGTTACAGTTTCTCCCATTTATCCATTCACAAGCGGAGACTGCTGGTGTGGGAGCAGCTGTGTCTGGAAACAAGTCCTCCTGAAATGTGTCGCTCTGCAACACACAAAATATATCAAAAACACATTAATTTATTTTAGCATTGCAAATGTATAGATTCTTAGGGCTGCAATAAAATTCCTTCTTCTATGTCAAAAATATTTTTAAAAAAAGGCAAAATAATGCAAAATAATGCTGCATTTCTTTGATACTTCAAAATTATGCAGGATGAAAGGGCAATGGTTTAGTAATGTATGTTTTGCACAAAGTAATTACTAGGTAGCTATCTTCTTTTAATATTTGTTTATTTATTTATTTATTCATTCATTCTCAATTCTTTAACAATGCTTTCAGTAGCTCAAAAAATTCTGAAATTTTTTTTAGAGCATGCCCAGGAATAATATTTGATACTTTAGTTACTACACCCTTATTTATGAAATTCTAATATGTGACAAAGCTGCTTCTTAGAATCTAGGAAACCAAGTCTATAGTAGTCCTATTAATAATAATGTACATATCTGTCATCTTCACATATTCACTTATCTTTGTTAAAACTTGTAATTTCCCCCTAAATTTCTATGTCAATGGTGCTCAAAATCTTTTTAACAATTGTTTGTTCAGATACAAGCGATCAGGCAAAGTGCTACAAAGGGTTTTTAAAACACAGTATTAATATATTGGCAGACTTAATTTTTTTACGTTACTCATATTTTTACTAGATTACAATATAGTGCACATCTTCTATAATAGGTGATAGTGATACATTTATTACTATCTTTGATAGAATTTCTCCCTAAGTTTCTTGATGTTTTGCTGACCATACATCTCAGTATATTTATCTCAGTAATTAACCAACTCGATGCACAAAATTTTTGTTTTACAATAAGTTTATTTCATGCCTCTACATGTTTCAAGTACGTGCTCGAAACATGTAGAGGCAAGGAATAGACTTATTGAAAAACAAAACAGATAAATTTCTCCATAAGGTTGGGAAACATGCTCTCCAACCCCCTATTTTGCTTTCTATGTTTCACACCTTTTCTCTTAGTCCATTCAATTTAATGCTCTCCAACTTCCTATTTCACTTTCTACATTTTATGACTTTTCTCCAAGTCCATTCATTTCATAATGTTGATAAATGTGAAATACTAATAGCTACAAATGTACTGAAATTTGTGCTAAGAACTCATATGGACAGTTATGTCAGCAGTCATATGTGGCAACCTGAGTTTACTGGCACATTTCTTCCAATTATTCCAGTGACATCTGAGTGCCCCTTACAGGTCAGCACCCTGGGCAACTGTCTGGCTGGCCCACCCCTTTATCCAGGCCTGCTTTCAAGAATGACCAGTGAATAATCAACTGGAAACGATTTGAGATACTATCTCAGCATTTGTCCAAAAGGACTGAGGGAAACTATGGAAAATCTCAGTCATGGCAGCTAGTCTTCAGCATGATTTCTGAGTGCAGGTTCTCCTGAATAATGGGCAGGATTGATACCCCGTCAACAACAACAATCAGTTTCCCCATATCCCACAAATAACAAAAAGTTGGTTGTAATAGCAAAATAAATTGTTAAAGCAGTTCAAGAGTTAAGTCTATGGTAGTGTAAGAAGAGAAAAAAATTTGTGAGGCATTTCAACATTCCTAAGGAAACTATGCACCTGTGTTGGTTATGAAACAGGTATAATCATGAAATCTAAAAATAATACAAGGAAATGGAGCTAACCAGGAGCATCAGATTGAGATGACTCCAGTGCGTGGGTCATGTGATGAGTATGAGGGATAAAAGGGTGCCCAGAAAAGTAATGAAAAGATACAGAGAAGCAAGAAGACCAGTTGGGCCCAGAGGAAGATGGTTAGATACAGTGGACAGGGATGGTGAGAGGATGTTGAAATGGAGGAAATGGAGAAGGTCGGCAGAGGAAAGAGATGCCTGGAGGAAGAGGAGTGAAGAGGCCAAGGCCCAAGTTGGACTGCAGTGCCAGACAACAACAACAACAACGACAGCAACAACAATAAAAACAGGAGGAGTGGGAGGAGGAGAAGTTCAAGAGTTAACTAATGCAAATCATCCTATAATATGGGCAAACAAGAATTTGTGAAGTAAGACTCAGAAAAATACTTGAATATAAGAGAAATAAAGTACATTTAGAATGCTGGATATTGTATTATGACAGTATTTCTGACCTACAGTTGTAACAATCTATCACAGTAATTAACAATCACATGGCTCAGCCCATAATTTATTGGGCCATGCAATTTGGTGTCATTGTGGCCACTTCATCACTGGTGTGACCTTTAAAAATGCATATCTCCCAAACTAACTTTGCAAATACATTCACCCTTCCCGGTACATACTTCCATCTATCATAAAACAACGCACTTAAGAAAATTTAAAAAATAAGTTAGCACAGAATGTATTGATGGACACTAATTATTCAGCAGTGAATGAGTAAATTAAATAATGACAAAACGAGTTAGACACAGAGCTCAGAAGGGAGACAAGAAATACATACAGAATTCAGATGGGACATCCTGGAAAGCAAAGACTTGGAAGACTAAGAAGGAAATGGAAGGATAATATAAACATGGATGTTAATTAAACAAGGTATTAAAAAGAATGCTGTTTTGTGGAGTGTGACATCATGGAGCATGGTTGATATTTACCAGCGTTTAGCAGTTCCTCTGAAATGTCGGCAAATTATCTACAGTAGAATACCAGTATAACGAAATTTTGGGGACCTCAGAAATTAATTTGTTATAGTGAAATTTTGTTATACTGAAATAAGTCAATTCTCAAGAACTCACCTGTTGTTATATCCGTTGC
>Ga0131853_10006444_pt1 | contig 21187 bp, 19 predicted proteins | sample TergutLab28metaG_FD_92764 | JGI IMG/M metagenome (GOLD analysis project Ga0131853, IMG submission 92764) | Labiotermes labralis P1 segment gut microbial communities from Petit-Saut dam, French Guiana - Lab288 P1 (version 2) (version 2) | ecosystem: Host-associated > Arthropoda: Insects >...
CCGCAACCCTGGGCAGACGAACCCTGGTGGCATCCGCTCTGGATTCCCTGGGCCGAGAGCGCCGACGGCAACGCCCAGGTGATCGACCAGCGTCCCGGCCCAGGGACCGGACGCCTCGGCTGGGCGGGCCACGGCGACGGCGGCGACTTCACCGACTCCTGGCCCGATCTCACTGACCTCCTGGATGCAGTTGCGCATGCGCTGCACGAAGGCGGAGGCGTCCGCGGCCTGCACCCCTTCCTAACGGAGCGGGACGAACTGTGGTGGGACGACGAAGGCTGCCAGGAACTCAGCGGCCGACCGCTGAGGCCCGCGCCCATCGGACTGCGATGACAACGACTGAGCAGACGGCCCGCGACCGCCGAAACGCGCGACAACGCTCGCGGTTCTCGGCGACATTCGAGTCGCGGTCGACCCCCCACCGCTGCCAACGCTCACCGACGGGCGCTCTCACTTCTCAGCTACGCAGCCAACTCCCCCTTCCCAGCGTCGAATCGGGCCCTCGCGCGCCGCCCGGCCCACGCCGTCGGCCCGGGCTTCGAGCGCGCGCACGCCCGTGGTGCCGCCCGACGGCCTGCGGTCCCCCCCTTGACCAGAAGTTCGTGACTCTCTAAAGTCCTCGCACCTCACGAGGTACATCGATTAACCAATCGTTAACCGCCTGGTTGGAGACCTTCGCTGTGCGCTCATCGCTGACCCGGCGCGGTTTGCTCGCCGCCGGCTCCGGTCTGGCTGCGGCCGCCGCCCTGCCCGCTCTGTCCGGCTGTTCGTCGCTGTTCGCCTCGGACTCCGATCCGGACACCCTCGTCGTCCATACGCAGCTCGGCACCACCGCCACTGGCTCGCCGACGTATCTGGCCGCGGTGGACCGGTTCCGCAAGGAGAACCCCGGGCTCAAGGTCAAGAACCTGATCAACGGGGACGACCTGGGCCAGGTGTACGAGACGTCGCGGCTGGCCCGCAAGGAAGCCGACGTCGTGATGGTGAACCTGTACGACAAGACGCTGACGTGGACCGACGTCGACGCCACCGTGGACGTCAAGGGCTACCTCGACGACTGGGGGTTGCGCGAGCGGGTGCTGCCCGCGGCGCTGTCCGCGTGGACGGACGACAAGGGCAGGCTGCGCGCGTTCCCGTACTTCGCCACGAACTGGCCGGTCGCCTACAACCGGGCGCTGCTGGACAAGGCGGGTGTGGACGCGATACCCACCACCGGGGACCACCTGATGGCCGCCGCGAAGAAGCTGCGGGCCAAGGGCATCGCCCCGGTGACGGTCGGCGGCAACGACTGGACCGGCCAGAAGCTGCTCGCCCAGATCATCCAGACGTTCCTGACCGAGGACGAGGCGCGGCACGCCTACTCCACCGGCGACTTCGGCAGCCGGGGTGCCCGCGCGGGTATCGAGTACTTCACGATGCTGCGCGACGCGGGGGTCTTCGCCGACAAGGCGCAGGGGCTCACCTCGGACATCATGTCGACGCAGTACAACACGCAGGCGGCCGCCGCGCAGTCGGCGATGTCGTCCGCGCTGGCGAAGGTGCCGGCGGACGTCGCCCGGCACACGGAGGTCGGCGGCTGGCCGCTGGCCGAGGGCGCCGCGCACGACCGGCCGACGATCATCAGGGCGTTCACCCTGATCGGCTTCTGGATCAGCCCGAACGGCGTGCACAAGATCGAGCACGTCGAGAAGTTCCTGCGGTTCATGTACCGCGCCGACACGGTCTCGCGGTTCGTGACGGAGTCCGGGCGTGACATGGCGCTGCGCACCGACACCGTGAGCAAGGACTTCCCGCTGGTTGGCGCCGCGCAGCGGCTCGGCTCCACGGTCAGCGAGGTGCTGCTGCCCGACGTGTACGTGCCGCCGGCAGCCACCCAGCCGCTGATCACCGCGACCAGCACGTCGTTCACCCGCGGGACGAGCCCCGCGAAGGTGCGCGCCGCGCTCGAGTCCGCGTACCGGTCCGCATGAAACGCCGCGCCCCAGCCCGCCGCGCCGCCCCCGGCCGCGCTGCCCACCGCCGCCCCGCGACCTGCCGCCGCCCCGCGACCTGCCGCGGCCCCGCGGCTGCCCGCCCCCGCCCAGCCGCCCCGACCCCGGGAGCCACCGCATGACGACGCTGACGACGACGCCGGACGGCGGTGCCTCGACCCGCCGACGTGTCCCGGCCCCCGCCTCCGCCGGGCGCCGCCCGCCCCGGCAGGGCGGCACCGTGCTCGCCGTGCCGGCCCTGGCCTGGTACCTGGTCTTCATGCTCGGGCCGATGGTCGCGATCTTCGTCATTGCGGCCCTGCACTGGCCGGGCATGCTCCAGCCGGTCTCCTTCGCCGGGTTCGGTAACGTCCGCACGGTCCTGCACGACCCGACGTTCTGGGACGCGGTGTCCAACACCGCGATCCAACTGGCCGTCGCGATCCCGGTGATGATCGTGTGCGCGTACATGCTGGGCTACTACGTGGCCCAGCGCCCGCCCGGGCACCGCGTCATCCGCTACCTGCTCTTCATCCCGGGGCTGATATCGACGCCCGCGAAGGCGATGGTGTTCTACGCGGCGCTGTCCCCGGACGGGCTGCTCAACGGGGCGCTGAAGGACGTCGGCCTCGGCTCGCTGACGGACGCCTGGCTGGCCTCGCCCTCCACCGCGCTGGCCTGCCTGATCGCGCTGGACGTCTGGGGCGGCATCGGCTTCACCGCCGTGCTGTTCGCGGCCCGGCTCAGCAGCGTGCCGGACGAGCTGGGCGAGGCCGCGCAACTGGACGGCGTCGGCCACTGGCGGATGATGTGGAAGATCCACTTCCCGGTGATCCGCGACTACGTGGGCGTCGTCACGATGCTGCAGTTCCTGTGGACGCTCTTCGGCTCCGCGCAGCACGTCCTGCTGCTGACGCAGGGCGGCCCGGGCACGTCGTCCACGACGCTGTCCTTCCTCGTCTACCAGAAGGCGTTCATCGCCTCGGACCTCGGATACAGCCAGACCGTCGGGGTGTTCCTGTTCCTGACCGGGTTGGTGGGCCTGCTCGTCATCCGCCGCGTCTTCCGCCAGACCTACTGATCGGAGCTGAGCCATGAAGTTCGGCAAGCGCTGGCTCCCGGCGCACATCCTGGTGTGGGCGTACGCGGTGCTGCTCGTCGTCCCGCTGTACTACTTCCTCGCATCGGCGTTCAAGAGCAACGACGACATCTTCGCCCATCCGTTCGCACCGCCGAAGTCGCTCGGGCTGCACAACTTCACGACCTCCTACGACACCGCCCACCTGGGGCTCGCGGTGGTCAACTCCGGCCTGGTGACGCTCTTCTCGCTGGCGCTGACCCTGCTGCTTGCGGTGCCCGCCGCGTTCGCGCTGGCCCGCTCCACCGGCCGGGCGGCCGGGGTGATCGAGAAGGTGTTCTCGCTCGGCTTCCTGATCCCCACGTTCGCCGCGCTGTTCCCGACGTTCCTGCTGGCAGCGGCCACCGGGCTGTTCCACACCCGCACGTTCATGGTGCTGTTCCTGCCGGCGACCGCGCTGCCGCTGTCGGTGGTGGTGCTGGTGCAGTTCATGCGGACCATCCCGCCGGAGATGGAGGAGGCCGCCCGGCTGGACGGGGCGTCCACGTTCACCGTGCTGCGGCACATCTACACGCCGATGTGCCTGCCGGGCATCGCGACCGTCCTGCTGCTGAACTTCCTGACGTTCTGGAACGAGTACCTGTACTCGCTGGTGATCATCGGCCCCGACCCCGCGCAGCGCACCGTGCAGGTGGCGCTGCCCACGCTGCAGTCGATCACCGGCACCGACTACGGCGTGCTGACCGCCGGCACCGTCCTGACGCTGGTGCCGGTGTGGGTGGTGTACACGGTCCTGCAGAAGCGGATGCAGCAGGCATTGGTCAGTGGCGCGGTGAAGATGTGACCGTGCCCACCGAGCCCACGACGGAGCCGTCTGCCGAGCGGGTCACCGAACCGCGCACCGAGCGGGCCGGGCGGCGGCCGACGATCAAGGCGGTCGCCGCGGCGGCCGGGGTCTCCACGGCCGCCGTCTCCCAGGCGTTCAACCACAAGGGCCGGCTGTCCGAGCCGACCCGGCGCCGTATCCTCGCGGCCGCCGCGGAGCTGGGCTGGTCCCCCAACGCCCCGGCCGCTGCGCTGCGCAACGCGCGCACCCGCAGCCTGGCCCTGGTCGTGCGCCGCCCCACCGACGTGCTCGGCGCCGACCCGCACTTCAGCGAGCTGATCACCGGCATCGAGGGCGAACTCGCGCCGCGCGGCTACGGCCTGCTGCTCCACCTGGTCAGCGGGCTGCGCGAGGAGAACGCGCTGTACGAGCGGCTCGCCGCCGAGGGCCGGGTGGACGGCGCGGTGCTGACCGACGCCCGCGACGAGGACGCCCGCCCGGCGCTGCTGGCGCGGCTGCGACTGCCCGCGGTGCTGCTCGGCTCCCCGGACGACACCGCCGTGGTGCCGCGGGTGGGCCTCAGCGACCAGGGGGTGGGCGTCGCGGCGGCGGTCACGCACCTGCTCGGCCTGGGCCACCGGCGGCTCGCCTACGTGGCGGGCCCGCCCGAACTGCAACACACCCGGCTGCGCCGGGCCTCCTTCGAGGAGTCGCTGACCGCCGCGGGGCTGCGGCCGTTCGCCGTGCTGCACACCGACTTCAGCGCGGAGATGGCGGTCGGTGCGACCCAGGCGCTGCTTGGCGCCCGGAACCGGCCGACCGCCGTCGTCTACGCCAACGACTCGATGGCCGTGTGCGGCATCGGCACCGCGCAGCGGGCCGGGCTGCGCGTCCCCGAGGACCTGTCCGTCGTCGGCTACGACAACCTGCCGTTGGGCAGCTGGCTGCACCCGCGGCTGACCACCGTCGACCAGCAGGTGCAGAAGGTCGGCGCGGCGGCCGCCCGGCTGCTGCTGTCCCTGTGTGGCGAGGACGTCGAGGGGACCGCCCTGACCGGCCTGCCCGAGCTGGTGGTCCGCGCGTCCACCGGCCCGGCCCCCGGCTGAGCCCGGCCCCCGCCGGGCCCCGTACCCCCGCACCACCTGCACCACCCGATCCCCGAACACCCGAGAAGGACCATGCGACGCCACAGCGCCCAGCTCACCCACCAGCCCGACGTCCTGCCCTGGCTCGGCGCCAACTTCTGGTCCCGTACCGGCGGTCCGCTGATGTGGCGCGACTACGACCCGAAGACCGTGCGCGAGGAGCTGCGCACGCTGGCCGAGCACGGGCTGAACACCACCCGCTCCTTCTTCTACTGGCCGGACTTCCACCCCGAGCCGCACCGGATCGACGAGGAACTCTGCGCCCGGTTCGAGGACTTCCTCGACGCGCACCGGTCGGAGGGCATGGGCACCGTGCCCACCTTCATCGTCGGCCACATGTCCGGGGAGAACTGGGACCCGGCCTGGCGCGGCGGCCGCGACCTGTACGAGGACGTGTGGATGGTGGGCCGGCAGGCGTGGTTCGTGGCGCAGATGGCGCGGCGCTTCAAGGACCACCCGGCCGTCACCGGCTGGCTGATCACCAACGAGATGCCAGGCTATGGCCGGATCTACCAGGTCGACCCGCCGTCCGCGGACGTGGTGACCGCCTGGGCGCAGGCGATGTGCAACGCCGTCCGGGCCACCGGCGCCACCCAGCCGGTGTCGCTGGGAGACGGCGCCTGGGGCATCGAGGTGACCGGCCAGGACAACGGGTTCTCGCTGCGGGACACTGCCGAGTACGTCGACTTCGTCGGCCCGCACGTCTACCGTTCCGACACCGACCGGCCGCGCCAGCACTACCGCGCGGCCTTCGAGTGCGAGTTGGCGGCGGTGACCGGGCAGCCGGTGGTCCTGGAGGAGTTCGGGCTGTCCACGGACACCGTCTCGGCGCGCAATGCAGGCCACTACTACCGGCAGACCCTGCACAACTCGCTGCTGGGCGGCGCGAGCGGCTGGATGGCCTGGAACAACACCGACTACGACGACCTGTGGGACCGCTCGCCCTACGACCACCACCCCTTCGAGATGCACTTCGGCATCACGGACGCGACCGGCGCGCCGAAGGAGCCACTGCGCGAGCTGGCCGCGTTCGCCGACGTGCTCCAGGCGGTGGACTTCGCCCGCTGCTCCCGCGCCGACGCCGACGCCGCGCTGGTGGTGCCCGCCTTCCTGGAGCGCGGCTACCCCTACAGCCGGCCCGCCGACCGGCCGCTGATCTTCACCTCCCTGCACCAGGCTTACGTCGCCGCGCGCGCCGCCGACCTGGCCGTGGGCCTCCTGCGGGAGGCCGACCACCTGCCCGGGCAGGCCGCCTTGTACCTGCTGCCCGCCACCCGGCAGCTGACCACCCGCACCCGCCGGGAGCTGGCCGCGCGCGCCGAAGCGGGGGCGACGGTCTACCTGTCCTTCTGCTCCGGCGAGCACCCGGCGACCCGCGGCCCGTGGTTCGACGACCTGGACGGGCTGTTCGGCGTGGAGCTGCAACTCTCCTACGGGGTGGCCGAGCCGATCGAGGACGACGTCCTGGAGATGACGTTCACCGAGCCGTTCGGGGGCCTGGCAGCGGGCGAGGTGCTGCGCTTCCCAGTCGCCGGCAACGCCGACAGCCGCGCCTACCTGCCGGTCGAGCCGCGCGCCGGCCGGGTCGTGGCAGTGGACGCGCACGGCCGGCCGGCGCTGGTCGTCCACGACACGGGCGCGGGCCGTACGGTGCTGGCCACCTACCCGCTGGAGCACATGGCCGCCCGCACCGTGAACGCCAACCCCGAGGACACCCACCGGCTGTACGCGGCGCTCGCCGAGGCCGCGGGCGTACGGCGGCCGGTGACGGTGGCCGACCCGCACGTCAGCGCCGACATGCTGGTGCACCAGGACGGCCGCCGATTCGTCTGGCTGGTCAGCCAGAGAGCCGAGCCGCTGACGGTGCGCCCGGTCGCCGACGGCACCCTGCACGGCCTGCGCGACGGCGCGGCCGTGCGGGACGTCGCGCTCGACGCGTACGGGGTCGCCGTACTGGAGCTGCGATGACCCGCCCCGGACCCCGCTACCTCGACCCTGCCGTGCCGGTCCCCGAACGGGTCCGCGACCTGCTGGCCCGTATGACACTCGCGGAGAAGGTCGGCCAGGTCAACCAGCGGATGTACGGCTGGGACGCCTACGAGCGGGCCGGCGGCGGGCACCGGCTGACGGCCGCCTTCCGCGACGAGGTCGCCGCCTTCGGCGGGATGGGAGCGCTGTACGGGCTGCAGCGGGCGGACCCCTGGTCCGGGGTCGGCTTCGCGGACGGACTCGACGCGGCCGCCGGGGCGGCGATGGCCGAGCAGGTACAGCGGCACGCCAGGGAGCACACCCGGCTGGGCATCCCGGTGCTGCTGGTCGAGGAGATGCCGCACGGCCACCAGGCCCTGGACGGCACGGTGCTGCCGGTCAACCTCGCAGTGGGGGCGAGCTGGGACCCCGCGCTGTACGCCGAGGCGACGGCCGCCGCCGGCGCCGAACTGAGGGCCCGCGGGGCCCATCTGGCGCTGGTCTCGGCGCTGGACCTGGTGCGCGATCCGAGGTGGGGGCGCGCCGAGGAGTGCTTCGGGGAGGACCCGTACCTGGCCGCCCGGCTGACCGAGGCCCTGGTCGACGGTGCCCGGCGGGCCGGGGTCGGCGTGGTGCTCAAACACTTCGCCGGGCAGGGCGCGACGCTCGGCGGGCGCAACAGCGCGGCGACCGAACTGGGGGAGCGCGAGCTGCACGACATCCACCTGGTGGCCGCGCGCGCCGGAGTGGCGGCCGGGGCGAGCGGGGTGATGGCGGCGTACAACGAGTTCGACGGGCTGCCGTGCGTCGCCAACCGGTACCTGCTCACCGAAGTCCTGCGGGAGCGCTGGGCGTTCGACGGGATCGTGATGGCCGACGGCGGGGCGGTCGACCGGCTGGTGCGGCTGACCGGGGAGCCGGTCGCGGCGGCGTCGCTCGCGCTGAACGCCGGGTGCGACCTGAGCTTGTGGGACGCCTGCTTCACGCGGCTCGGGGAGGCGGTGGACCGGGGGCTCGTCGCGGAGGACGCGTTGGACGCGGCGGTGGAGCGGGTGCTCACGCTGAAGTTCCGGCTCGGGCTGTTCGAGCAGGGGGGCGCTCCGGCTCGCGGCTCCGCCGCGGGCAGCCCCGAGGCCCGCGGCTCCCAGGCGGGCGGCTCCGCGGCCGGCGGCTCCGACCCGGGCCCGGGCCCGTACGGCGCCGGTTCCCGGGGATCGGCCGGAGACCTCGGCGAACGGATCGCGCGGGCGTCGCTCACCTTGCTCGCCCACGACGGCGCTGTCCTCCCCTTGTCCGCCTCGACGCCCCGGATCGCGGTGCTCGGCCCGAACGCGGACAGCGTCGAGCAGCAGATCGGCGACTACACCGCGCCGCAGCGCCCGGGCAGCGGCATCACCGTCCTGCAGGGCATCCGCGCGGCGGTCGCACCCGGCACCGAGGTCGCCTACGCGCGCGGCTGCGCCCTGGTCGGGGACGACGTCTCCGCGGTGCCCGCCGCCGCCGCGCTCGCGGCCGGCGCCGACGTGGCCGTGCTGGTACTGGGCGGCTCGAGCGCCCGGTCCGCCACCACCGCCTTCGACGACAACGGTGCGGCCGTGGTCTCCTCCGGCGCGCCGCCCGGTATGACCTGCGGCGAGGGGGTCGACCTCGCGGACGTGGCGCTGCCCGCCGGTCAACTGGCGCTGCTGGACGCGGTGTCGGCGACGGGCACCCCCGCCGTCCTGGTCCTCGTCCAGGGCCGTCCGCACGCTCTGCCCGACCTCGACGGCCGGGTCGCTGCCGTACTCAGCGCCTGGTACCCCGGACCGCGCGGCGGGCGGGCCATCGCCGACGTGCTCTTCGGCGTCCACGAACCTCGCGGCCGGCTCCCGGTGTCCGTACCGCGCTCGGCGGCCCAACTCCCCGTCTTCTACAACGCCAAGGACCACCGCTACCGCGGCTACGTCGACCAGACCCACCTGCCCCGCCACCCCTTCGGGCACGGCCTGACCTACACGGAGGTCTCCTACGGCCCGCCGCGGCTGTCCCGCAGCCGCGTCGACGCCGACGCGCCCGCGCTGACCTGCCGGGTCACCGTCCGCAACCTCGGGGACCGCCCGGCCCACGAGACCGTCCAGCTCTACCTGCGCCGGCTCACCGGCGGCTCCTCCTGGCCGCGCATCCGCGAACTGCGCGCCTTCACCCACCTCTTCCTCCCCCCGGGCGCCGAGGCAGAGGCGGTCTTCGAGGTCGGCGCGGACACCCTGGCCTCGCTCGACCGCACCCTCACCTGGCGGGTCGAACCCGGCACCGTGTCCCTCGAAACGGGCCCCTCCTCCACCCGAACCCAGGGCGCCCCTCTGGCGATTGCCCCTCCGCCTTAGGGGGCTAGGTGTTCTGTCCACGGAGGTTGGTGACGTGGCTTCGTTCACGTTCAGTGGCAGCGTTTGTCGACTAGTTTGAGCAGCAGTTAGCGATCACTGGATCGATGAATGTTCACGAGTTTTGGTTCTGGCTCACTTTCCGTGTAGTTGTTACGGAGAGTCAGATCTTCGGAGCCATGCGATGACGATTTGGATGGGCACGAAGCCGCGGCGAGGTAAGTTCCAGGGCCGGGTTGTCACGGCCGGCGCTCATGTGGTGGAGCCAGCGTTCGTACCAGTCGAGGAAGTCGGTGGCGGAGGAGACGTTGGGGCCCCAAAAGCCGTCGCTGTTACCAATGAGGATGCGGCCGGTGAGGGGACCGGTCACCGCGATGACGCATACGTCGGTGCAGCCCATCTCGATGATGTGGAGGAAGAGATCGCGTCCGTGGGCCCTGGGGTCTGTGCCGTCGAAGCCGCGGGGTGTACCCGGTTCTCCGGGCTGATTCATGACCAGCAGGGAACACTGCTCCAGCGGCATCAGGCCGTAGAACGGTGCCGCGCCTGAGCCGCCGATGTGCGTGAGGAACTGCCGATAGGCGTCGGGCAGGACGATGTCGTGCTCGGCCTCGAACGCAGCGACGCGTGCTTCCGCCAGCTTCGGACCGAGGCAGAACTTGTGCTGCTCTTCCCCGAAGGAGTGGCTGCGCAGTGGTTGGAAAGGGATCGCGGCCAGCTTGCGACGCAGGCGGGGTATGCGGGGATCCATCGTGCTCTTCTCTCGTCCCCGTCACCCTATGGGGGGCTGCGGTCAGCTGGCCAGAAGAACCCTCTTCCGCAGCAGAGCGAAGCCGGCCCGCCCGAACATCTGGCGCTTGAGCATCTTAGAAGTTACGTGGAATCTGCCGGGGTGATCATGTCTCCCCGGTGCGGCATGTGGCGGGATGCCGCCTGGGTGGCCATCTACACGGGGCTGCTCGCCGCCCTGTGGCCTGGCTGCCGGGCCGACCCCGTGCGTGTCGGACGGTTCTGTCCCCGGCGATGCTGGGGACAGAACCGTCCGGTGATGGAATGCTCACGGTGGCTGAGTACTACTGGACGTGTTGCCCAGCCTCCGCAGCGGTGATCAGTGTGAGGTGGCGGGAGTTACCGGCCAGGCGTCTCGCCCAGTGGCCACCGCACGCGGGGCCGGCCACTCCCATGCTCCTGTGGTTGGCCTGACGCGCCGACTGGCCGGGCGTGCCGCCGACACCGGCTCGCCGCTTTACCCGATGGGCCGGAGCATCGGCGGCGAGGCTGTCAACACGGCCAACTCCTGCAGCAGGCGGGCGGTGCTCCGTGTCCACGCGGCGTCACGGACCTCGCGTTCGCCTGACGCCAGCCGAAAGGCTCGGTGGCTGGCCTGTACAGGACCCAGCTGAAGTGTACAGTTTGATACATGAGTGACACCTTGCCGATCACGGAGGCGCGGGCCCACTTCGGTTCGCTGGTCCGGCGTGCCTCCCACGCCCGTGAGCGCATCACCATCACCGACCACGGCCAGCCCGCTGCGGTACTCATCAACCCCCAGGAGCTGGCCGACCTCGAGGACGCCCTGGCCCTGGCCCAGTACCGGGCGAGGCAGGCCGTCGGCGAGACGACGAGTGTGCCGCACGAGCAGGTCCGCGCCCAGCTCGGACTTGGGCCAACTGCTTGAGCTACACGATCATCTGGGACGAGCCGGCCATCAACGCGGCCGCCCGGTTCCTCAAGGACGACCCCGAAGGCGTGCGGCAGGTCATGGACGCTGTCGACTTGCTCGCCGACTCGCCGCGCCCGCCTGGTACCGCGGAGTACGGCTCTGCGGACCTGCGCCGGATGCACGTTGGCCGTTACCGGGTCATGTACGAGATCACCAACGCCACAGTCACCATCGTCGTGATCCATCTCGGCCGGATCGGCTGACTCCCAACCACGCACCATGGTGGTCGGCGCCCCTGGCAGGCGTTCGGCTTGCCAGGGGCCGTGGCGTCCGGTCGTGGCCTCTGAGCGCCGGAGCCTCCTGCCCCGCTGCACGTTGCTGGCCGTCCGTCCGTCGCCGCGTCTCGCCGCGGCTGCCCTCCGGGGTGCCGCGTGGCCGTCCGCCGGCGGTCTGCCGTGTCGCTGGCCCTGCGCGGCCGTCGGGGGTGGCTGTCCGGAGTGCGCCTGCCCTTCCGCGGCCGCGGGCTGTCCGTCAGGTGTCAACCGTCCAGCAGGCGCGCCGCGTTGACTCAGGCTCCGCGCCCGCCCGCCCTCTGTCCGCCCGGCCGTCCGCCTGCCGCCCGACGCCGCTGCGCGCCGGTCCCCGCGTCGGTGGCCCCCTGCGTGGCCGTCGGGGGTGGCTGTCCTGCATGCGGCTGGCCGTCGTTCGCCCACCCTCCGCGCCCGGTGTCGTCCCCGGTCGGCCCGCTGCCCGTCCGTCCGCCGCGGCGTCCTGCCTACCGGTGGTCGCTGCGCCACCGTGCCGGCCGGCGGTCGATCGTCGGCTGCGCGGCCGCCTGCCTCGCCCCCTGCGGCCCGCCTGCCTGCGCTTGGCCGTCGCCCTGTCCTCCGCGGTATCGCTCATGCGGGTGTGGGCGGTGCGGGTGAGGCAGTCCGGCGGGGAAGACGGAGAGCTGCGACGACGATGACCGCTGTCGCGATGGAGAGCAGGCCGTTGACCCAGATAGCGGCCTGGATGCCCGGAAGGAGCCCGGTGCCGAGCCTGCCGCCGACGACGGCAGACATGACGGCGGACATGATCGGGGTGCCGAGGGTGATCCCGACCTGCTGGCTCATGGTGACCAGCCCGGTAGCGAGGCCCTGCCGGTCGTCGGGCAGGCCCGAGGTGGAGGCGACGACGTAGCCGACGATCGCGACGAGGTTGGCGACGCCGCCGAGGAAGGTCAGCACGAGCAGCGGGACGATCCAGGTGCGGTCGGCGCCGGCAAAGGCGAGCGGGATGGTCGCAGCGGCCTGGACGAGGAACCCGATGATGATGGCACGCTTGGCGTCGGTGCGTCCGATCAGCCGCGGGCCGAGCAGGCCGCCGAGGACGGTGCCGACGCCGAGGACACCGAAGGACAGGCCCGCCAGCAGGGGCGAGAGGCCGAGTACGTCTTGGAGGTACAGGGTCAGGACGAAGACCAGGGACGTCTCGGTGGCGAAGGCGAGGAGTCCGGCGAGATTGCCGAAGGCGACGTGGCGCTTCGCCAGCACCGGCAGCGCGATCAGCGGCTGATCGACGCGCCGCTCGACGGCCCAGAACACGACGAGAAAGACGACCGCAGCGGCGAAGCTGACCCACACGATCGGGCTGGTCCAGCCGTCCTGTCCGGCGGCCGTGGCACCGTAGACGATCGCGACCAGGCCAAGCGTGACCGTCAGCGCACCGGGCAGGTCGATCCGGGGGCGACGTTCGGCGCGGTTCTCCCGCAGTGTGGTTGGGGCGATGCAGAGCACCACCACGGCAACGACGACGTTGATAAAGAACGCCCACCGCCAGCTCAGCACATCGGTCAGAACCCCGCCGAGGATCGCGCCGGTCGTGAACCCGGCGGCCATGAGCGCCCCGTTCAGGCCCAGCGCCCGGTCACGGGCGGGACCCTCGGGGAAACTGGTGGTCAGCAGCGAGAGCGCGGCCGGGGTGACCATCGCGGTCGCCGTTCCCTGTGCGACGCGAGCCGCCAGCAGCATGACCGGATCGCCGGCGAGCCCGCCGCACAGCGAGGCGACGCCGAGGACGATCATGCCGATCAAGAACAGGCGCTTGCGGCCGACGAGGTCCGAGACACGGCCGAACAACAGCGTGAAGCCGGCTGCGCACAGCGCGTAGCTGGTGGAGATCCATTGCAGATAGCCCGTGGCGATCCCGACGTCCTGCCCGATGTGCGGCAGGGCAACGTTGAGGATTGAGAAGTCGACCGCGAGGGTGAAGCTCGCGGTGAGCAGGACGACGAGCGCGAGGCGCTCCCGCCCGGACAAGCGGGACGGCCGGGCTGCGGTAGTGGCGGTGGCAGGCATGGAATCCTTCCTGGATCGGTTGAACCCCACGGTGGCTCCGTCTCAAGCACGCAGACAGACACCGCTCGTTCCTACCAACCACAGGGTCAGGCAGCACCGGCCAGAACCCCGGAGAATCACGTCATGTCCACCATCACCAGTACGACCCCGGCCAGCGAGCTCGGTGAGTTCCTGCGCACGCGGCGCGATGCGTTGTCGCCCGAGGCCGCCGGGATCGTCAGCTACGGGATGCGCCGTGTGCCGGGCTTGCGCCGCGAAGAACTCGCTCAGCTCGCCGGCGTGTCCGTGGCGTACTACACCCGGCTCGAACAAGGCCAGTCGATCGCGGCCTCCGACTCGATCCTCGACGCCCTCGCGCGCGCGCTCCAGCTCCGCGACGACGAGCGCACGCACCTGTTCGAGCTCGCCCGGCCCCGGCCTAGTCGCCGGCGGCGGGCACCGCGACCCGAGCAGGCGACGCCCGGCGGGCTCCAGCTCCTCGATGCCATGACCGACGTTCCAGCGCTCATCCTCGGCCGTCGTAGCGACGTCCTCGCCTGGAACCGCCTCGGCCACGCGCTGCTGGCCGGGCACCTGGCCTTCGATGCCCCGCAGGACCCGGCTCAGCGTCCCAACGTCGTTCGGATGCTGTTCCTCGACCCGCACACCCGCGAGCTCTACCGCAATTGGGACGCAGAAGCCGCTCTCGTCGTCGCTTCCCTCCGCTTCGTGGCCGCGCACTACCCCGACGACCGCGCCCTTGCCGAGCTCGTCGGCGAACTGAGCATGAACAGTCCCGAGTTCGCCGCTCTCTGGGCCAAGCATGGCGTCAAGCTCTGCTCCAGTGGCACCAAGCGCCTGCACCACCCCGAGGTCGGAGACCTCGATACCCACTACCAGGCGCTCCACCTCCCTGATGCCGACGGTCAGCGCCTCCTCACCCACACCGCTCCGCGCGGGAGCAGTTCGTCCAACGCGCTTCGACTCCTTGACGATGCAATGACGGTTGGAGCTGCGTCGGAACTCGCTGCCGAGTCCGCCCCGTCCCAGTAGGTGATCAGGCGCTGTCGAACCACGGACCGACTGGCCTGGAGTTCCGACCTTCGGCATGCGGTATGAGGACGGATGCGCACCCCGATTCGGCGGTGTGCCCCGGCCAGCACGCAGGCCCAGGTACCGGTGCTGGTTTCGTCCTGCCGCCTGGCCGGTATCGGCTGGCGCAGGGGGCTTCATTCGTAGCGGCGGGGCGCGGCCCTGCGGGGTGCCAGGGATCAGTGGGTGGCTGCGGCCTGCTCGGGGCGGGGCAGGCTGGGGAGAAGTCCGGTGCCGTGGAGGTGGGTTCGGGCGTAGGCGATGGCCTGGGGAGTGCTCGGGAAGACGCGGCCGGTTTCGTGCAGTTGGTCCAGGACGCCGAGGGCGGTCAGGGGCGGGTGGTGGTCTTCGCGCACGCCGGAGACCAGGACCAGGGTGCCGCGGCGGGCGAGCTGGTCGATCGCGTCGCCCAGGACCTTCGCGCCGGAGGAGTCCAGCGCGGATACCCGTGACATGCGCAGGATCACCACGCGCACGTCTGCGCGCTCAGTGAGTTCCAGCAGGAAGCGGTGTGCGGCGGTGAACAGCAGCGGCCCGTCGATACGGTAGGCGACAATGTGCTCCGCCAGCAGCGCCTGTTCTTCGGCGTGGTGGTCGGCCGGCGGCAGGTCGACGTGGAGCGGGACCTGCTCCAGGCGGGTCGCGCGGGCGACCTGGCGAAGCGCGAGGATTCCGGCGGCCAGGAGCCCGGCGATGACAGCGTTGACCAGTGTGGAGGCCAAGGTGACAGCGGCCGTTAGCCCCATGACCAGGGCCTCGCCCCGTCCCGAGCGTGCCAGCGCCTTCAGTGAGCTGACCTCGACCATGCGGATCGCGGTGGCGATCAGCACCCCCGACAGCGCGGCGAGCGGGATGCCTGCGACCAGAGGGGCCGCGGCGAACACGATCACGGCCAGCACGGCGGCATGAACGAGAGCGGACAGGCGGGAGGCAGCGCCGGTTCGGACGTTGACGGCGGTCCGTGCGATGGCACCGGTCGCCGCGACTCCGCCGAACAGCGGTGCGGACAGGTTGGCCAGTCCCTGTCCGAACAGCTCACGGTTGCTGTCGTGCCGCTCCGAGACGCTCATCGCGTCGGCAGCCGAGGCCGACATCAGCGACTCCAGCGCCGCGAGCGCCGCAACAGCCAGCGCGGAGGGCAGCAGCGCGGGCACGTGCGCGGTTTCGAAAAAGGACAACGAGGGGGCGGGAAGGCCGGCGGGCAGGTGTCCGATTGTGGGGACGTGCAGGTGAGCGGCCCGCACCAGCACGGTTGCGAGCACCACTGCGACCAGGGAGAACGGCACGGCGGGTCGCAGGCGCGCACCGGCGAGCATGACCGTGACCGCCCCGGCGGCAATGGCGACAGTGGTTGCGTGGGGGTGGGCGGCGAAGTCTCCGGCGGCCCTGGCCGCGATGATGGCCGGGTTGTCGCCGGAGGGGGCTTTCACCCCCAGCGCGGCGGGGACTTGCTGGAGTGCGATGACGGCGGCGATGCCGAGGGTGAAGCCTTCCACCAAGGGCACCGGCACATAGGACATCCAACGGCCGGCTCTGGCCAGAGCGAGTGCGATCAGGAGGGCCCCGGCGAGCAGGCCGACCGTCATGACACCGTTCAGGCCGTACTGGTGGACGATCGGGACCAGGACTACGGTCATCGCGCCGGTCGGTCCGGTCACCTGGAGGCTGGAGCCGCCGAACACGGCCGCGACGGCCCCGGCGATCACGGCGGTGACCAGCCCGGCCTGTGCTCCCGCGCCTGAGGAGATCCCGAAGCCCAGCGCCAGGGGCAGGGCAATGACCGCAACGGTCACCCCGGCCAGCAGGTCCTTGCGGGGGGAGCGGCCCATGGTGGCCAGGACTTGCCGGTTCGGCAGCACCGAGCCAAGCCGGTGCAGCGCCGCGGCACCGATCTGCCGGGCGTTCACGCGACCTGACCCGCTGCAGCGTCGGCCTCACGCAGCTCCGCCAGGAGATCCTGCTGTCCCGCCAGCAGCTCGGTCAGGATCCGGCGGGCGGCGCGCATCAGGTCGGCGACATCGGTGCCCGCGAGCGCGTAGACGACGGTATCGGCATCACGGGTAGAGGTCACGATGCCCGAACGCCGCAGCACAGCGAGCTGCTGGGACAAGTTGGAGCGCTCGACCTCGATGTTCGCCAGCAGGTCGCGTACCGGCATCGGCCCGTCCTGCAGCAGCTCCAGAACCCGGATCCGCACGGGGTGCCCGAGCATCCTGAAGAACTCCGCCTTCGCCTGGTACAGCGGGACCGGCACGGCCCTCAACTCCCTGTCCACTTCTCGTCCCACCCGGCCGGGGGGACCTCGACACCTTTGTCACGGGCAATCCGCAGTGCCTGCTCCAGCTCGTCCAAAGCCTCCCGGAGCCCCACACAGCCCCCCGGCCCGGCCGCCTCCCTCAAAGCGGTCCGGGCCGCCCGGACACGGGCAATGACCCGTTCGGCGAACTCGTCCAACGCGACCCCACTGTCTGGAAGATGACCACACGCAGGCGCCTGAGCGTCCCCCGCAGACCAAGCTCCCCCAAGCGAACTCCACGGCGACTGCGGCGGTCATCGCCGGGCGGCACACTCGGCAGATGCACCGCACATCATGTCACCAATTGAAGAAGTATTCAATTGGTGACATGCTGAATACTCCTCCTGCGGCGGCTGACCCAGGCACCACAGGCACAGATGAGGGACGCATCCGGGATCCCGCACAAGGGGCCGTACCGACGCGCCTGGCGCCGGCCGGAGGCGGCGCCAGGGGAAGAGGCCGCGCTGCGCGAGCCGGCCGCCCCGGCCCGCATCGGTCGACGCGTCGTACGGCGCCGCGCCACGGATGACGGCCGGCGCGGTCTCCCGCGCACTGGGCGACGCACGCTTCATGGCGCGGCAGGACTCCCGGCACGAGCACCTGGCCGACGACACCCGCGGCCGCGCCGCGTCCGCACGCTCGGCCGCGCCGCGCTGGACGGCGGACCGCGCGCCGCGGCTGCCCGTCGTCCGGCCGCCCGTAACGCATTCCTGCGGCGTTCCGCGCGTCCGCGCCGTGGTCGTGAGGAGTTCGGCGCCGCGGCGGTCTAGTTCCATATAGCCGAGCTCGTCGACTATGCGGATATCGGCATAGATCGACGAGGTGGGCTACATCCCGTTCGACCAGGATGCAGCGAATCTCTTCTTCCAGCTCATCGCGTCGCGCTACGAGCAGGGCTCGGTGATGGTCACCTCGAACCTGCCCTTTGGCCGGTGGGGAGAGACCTTCTCCGACGACGTCGTCGCGGCCGCGATGATCGACCGGCTGGTCCACCATGCCGAGGTCCTCACCCTCACCGGCGACTCCTACCGGACCCGCCAACGACGCGAGCTCCTGGCGAAAGAGAACCGGTGAGGCCGACCATCAGCAGCGAACCTCAGCCGAACCGGTGATAAACGACGTCAGCGAGATCCGCACGGTCGAAGGCGGAGACATTGGTGAGGTGGCTGTCGAACGGGCCCACCTTCGACACCGAGCAACCACGTCGGAACACGATCTGAAGACCGTGCTCAGGCTCCCAAGCGCACTCGCACTCCACGGAGACATACACCTGCCGGTCGCCGTGGGCGTCCTCCCGCTGGACCGACACCTCGCCTCCGGGCCGGACATGCGACCAGACTTCATCCGGGCCGGCAATGGGCACGAAGCCCTCCTCGTGGCCCACCTCGGCCTTCACGTCCAAGTAGTACTCGAAGACCGGCACCGACGCCGACCTCAGAGCCGACTCGTCAAGCCCCAGAAACGCGCTGATGGCCGTCTCGAAGTCGACCTTCGCGTCGTCATCGTCATAGCCGGAGACGACGAACCGGCACAGGGCGCCACCGAAGACGGGAACGGCAAGCGGCGAACTCACGTAGTCCCCAAAGTCAGCATCGACAGTCACGGGGCCGAGGCCGGGGATCTCCATGCGCGCACTCTACGGCCTCCATCGAGAGCCCCGGACGGCACGGGCCAGCTATGACCCCGGGGGTCAAATCTGCGGGACTGGTCGGTGGTCAAATCTGCGAGAGCGTTGACAACCCCCGTCCGCCGGAGTGGCTCGACCAGATGCGCGCCTGGTCCCGGGTCAACCTCGCGTTCGCAGCCCGGCCCGGCGTGCTCTGGGTCGGAACACCCACCGGGGCCCTGGTCGAGGTCGATGTCGAAACCCAGCGTGCGGTCGAGCACGACATGCTGGCCGGATCTCCCGTGTCCGCGCTTGCAGCCACGGCGAGTTGATGAGGATCCCCGAAAATGGCTGTGGCGGATATTTCGTGATGGCCGCTGTCGCACGATGCCGGGCAGCGGGGCGGGAAGGACGCCAGAGCAAGATCCCACTGCTCAGCGGCGTGAAGCAGCGCATCCGTATCCGTCCGTACCTCCACGGCGTACTGGTAAATGCCCGTGCTCTCAGCACCCTGCTGCCATGGAGGTGCCGCCTCCAAGGACAGGTGAACACGAACCACCGCCACGCCCTCGCTCCGATCGGCGAGGCTGAAGCCCAGAACCGGCTCGACGAACCAGGCGTCCGGAGACAACTCGCCTTCGGCATCGCGACCGGTCGCGGGCACTGTCTCAGCGGCCACCGCGCGCAGCCAGGCGGTCACCTCACGGGCCTCGTCGGTCAGCAGACATGGATCAGCGAACGACCAACTGCCCTCGGGAGTCGTCACCTTTCCACCGATGACCAGCCAGTTGTTGTCGTACGAGTCTCCCGGGGCGGCGGGGAACTGGTAGCGCAGGGGCCAGAGCTCGACGCTGCTCACATGATCACTCAAAAGCACGACCGCAGGGTGTCACATCCAGCCCGGTAACCCCAGGTCAGGAGACTGCCCCGGCCATGGAGGCTGAGCGAGGACCAGGGTCCGCAGGAGAGCGAAGGAGGCCCGGCCGTATGGCCGGCGCTTGATCAGCTTAAAAGTTACGTGGAATCTGTCCGGGGTGATCATGTCTCCCCGGTGCAACCACGGACTTGGGAGATGGCTTGAACGGCACGACCGTGCTGACGGAGAAGTGGCCGGTGCTGGGCCGGCACGAGCAGGCAGCGGTGTGGCTGCAGATCTGGACTGATCTCGGTCGGGCGCCGCGTCCTGCCCGATTCCGAGTCATTCGAGGCCACCGTGCTCCGCGAGGAATTGGTCACTGCCCTCGACACCGCTGGCTGCCACCACGAGGTCAACCCTGTCCTGACCTTCGGTGAGCAGTCGAGCATCCTCACCCAGCCGGCCGAGGTCTGCGCTGTGTTTAGCCTGCCTGGCCGGGACCACCACGTTCCGCACCACGATCGGCACTACCTCGACGCGATGCACAAGCACACGGCTTGGCATCGCTGATTCCACAGAATGATCCGGTTGACATGTCCTTCGACGGCACCGGAACTCCAGGGCAGGGTCAGGCCGGTGATGACGGCATCACGGTCACGTTCGATACCTGCGGCGAGAGTGTGGGGGCTGGGGAGGTCGTCTTGCCGGACGGCGTCGAGCCACTGCGGTAGCCGTTCGCCCTGGCGCTCGGTGAGCATCTGGGCGAAGGACCGGACGTGACCGGTGAGAGCGTCGAGTTCGGGGCAGTGGACCAGGACTGCCTTGAGCCGAAGGTGGTCGATCTCCGGGAGGGTCTCAGGTCGCCGGAGGATCCAGCTAGCGACGACGCGGGGTGACGGTGGCCGAGCTGTGATCGGGCTGGGCGAGGTCCGCTTCTCCCGGAAGTAGGCGCTAACCCGCTGGTAGCTGCCCTGATAGCCGAGCGGCACAAGCTCCTCCCAAACCGTCCAGGCGTTCGTGCAGCCCTGGTTCCAGCGGTCATCCAGGTAGGGCTTGAACGTGTCGAGTTTGGACGGTCGACCTTGCCATTGCCCGCGGAAGAGTTCCTCCGGGGTGGCTGCGTCGGCGAAGAGCTTGACGGTGCGCGAGGTCATGCGGAGTTGGCGCCCGATCGCCCTCCGGCTGAGTCCGGCGGCCAGCAGTTCGTGGACGGTCGCGTGCTTGGCGCGGGTGCGGTCGGTGAATCGATGTGTCGGCGAACTGTGCCTGCAGCCAGGCACGATGGGCCTACGGCAGATGCTCGTCCACGACGTGGCCGGCGCGTTCCAGTTCAAGAAGGCCGACAATCTGTGGCTGGCCCGCGTCAGGTCCAGGCCCAGGGCGGCGGTGGCGGCAGCGCGGGGGCGGACGCCGCTGCCGGGCAGTGCATCGTGCGGCCTGGCGGATCCGGCGGCGGCTGGAGCATGTCGCTGCTGGAGGTCTCGGCTCTGGGCGCGGTGGAGTCCATCGTCGTCGGCGTGGCCGGAGCCGGCGGCGTCGGCAACAACGGAGGCGGCACGGGCGGTGCCTCCAGCCTCGGCGGCCTGGTGATCGCGCCCGGCGGGGAAGGCGGTACGGCCCTGATGAGTTCCGGCACCACCCCGCTCGGGGTGTCCGGGGTGACCGGGCCGCTGCGGCAGTTCACCATCGCCAACTCCAATTACGGCAACCACGCCGCGCAGAGACGGGCCCTGCATGCCCCCACCCACGACCACCCCACCGGGCGCCTCCTCGTAGCGTGCGGCAACCGCCGCGCCTCCCGCCGCCCCGCCTGCTCCTGTCTACGCCGCCGACACCTACCACCTGATCAAAGCCGGACTGTCCGGCGGCAAAGACACCCCTACACCGTCGAAACGCACCCCCGGGTCTTCGCCACCCTCACCGCCCCCTCGTTCGGGGCCGTCCACAACCGCGACAAGAACAGCCGCAGACCCGCCTGACCTGCAAGTGCGGAGACCGCCACACCCGCG
>Ga0131853_10006445_pt1 | contig 21185 bp, 18 predicted proteins | sample TergutLab28metaG_FD_92764 | JGI IMG/M metagenome (GOLD analysis project Ga0131853, IMG submission 92764) | Labiotermes labralis P1 segment gut microbial communities from Petit-Saut dam, French Guiana - Lab288 P1 (version 2) (version 2) | ecosystem: Host-associated > Arthropoda: Insects >...
AGGGGCGGAGAATTACCTAGAGGCGGGAGGTGCTGGCCCAGGCGGTGGCGATGCGGCCGGCCAGGGCGATGTTGCCCCGGGCGACGTCCAGGTTGACCGCGACGCTGGCGCCGCCGGTGGCGCGCTGCATGTAGTCCAGGAGGAACGGGGTCACCGCGTGGCCGCGGATCCCCTTGGCCGCCGCGTCCTCCAGGGCCTCGCCCAGCACGCGATCGTGGAGCACCGGGTCAAGCTGCCGGTCCGGGGGCAGCGGGTTGCCGATCAGCAGCGCGGATTCCTCCCCCACGGCGTCCCGCGCGGCCATCACCGACGCGATCTCCTCCGGGGTGTCCAGCCGCCACTCCAGGCCGACGCCCGAGTCCGACAGGTAGAACGCCGGGAAGCGGTTGGTGCGGTAGCCCGCCACCGCCACGCCGAGCGTCTCCAGGCGCTCCAGCGTCGCCGGGATGTCCAGGATCGACTTCACCCCCGCGGACACCACGGTGACGCGGGTCCGGGACAGCACGGTCAGGTCCGCCGACTCGTCCAGGGTCTCCGCGTAGCCCCGGTGCACGCCGCCGAGGCCGCCGGTCGCGAATACCCGGATGCCCGCCTGAGCGGCCAGCACGGAGGTGGCCGCGACGGTCGTCCCCGCGGTCCGCTTCCCGGCCATGGCCATGCCCAGGTCGCGGGTACTCACCTTCACGACCGACTCGTCCAGGGCGATGCGCTCCAGGTCGGAGTCGAGCATGCCGATCGTCGGCACGCCGTCGATCACCGCGATCGTGGCGGGAGTGACCCCGGCGTCGGTCAGCAGTTCCTCGAACGACCGCGCGGCCTCGAGATTCCTGGGCCGGGGCAGGCCGTGGGAGATGATCGTCGACTCGAGCGCCACCACCGGGCGGCCCGCTTCCAGGGCCGCGCGAACCCGCGGCGACACCTCCGGCGCAAAGGACATGATCCGACATTATCGCGACTTCCGCACCGCCCCGCCCGCGACGGGAAGCCCGATCCGGCCTACGCTGGCTGATAATGAGCACCACAAGCACTTCTGGCGGGCCGCTGACCGGACGAGTGGCGCTGGTCACCGGGGCGAGCGGCGGGATCGGGCAGGCTCTGGCCCGGAGGCTGGCCGCCGAGGGAGCGGCCCTGGCCCTCAGCTACGGCGCGCACGCGGAACCCGTTCAGGCACTCGTCGCCGAGATCACCGGCGCGGGCGGCACCGCCACCGCGTTCAGCGCCGACCTCCGCGACCCAGACGCGCCGGGCGCGCTAGCCCGCGCCGCCGCCGACCAGGCCGGACCGGTTGACATCCTGGTCAGCAACGCCGGGCTGGGCCGCCGCCAGCCACTGGAGGAGATCACCGCCGGCGACTTCGACGAGATGCTGGCGGTCAACCTCCGCTCGCCGTTCCTCCTCGCCCAGGCCGTCATCCCCGGCATGCGGGAGCAACGGTTCGGGAGAATCCTGTTCGTCTCCTCCGGGGCGGCGTTCACCGGCGGGATCGTCGGGCCGCATTACGCCGCGTCCAAGTCCGGTCTCCACGGGCTCACGCACTTCCTCGCGGCGCGCACGGCCCGGGACGGCGTCACCGTGAACGCGATCGCGCCGGCCCTCATCACCGGTACCGACATGCTGCCCGGAGACCCAGAGGAACTGCGCGAACGGGTTCCCGTCGGACGGCTGGGGCAGCCGGACGAGGTCGCCGACCTGGCCGCCGGGATCCTGCGCAACCCGTACCTGACCAGCCAGGTGGTTTCCCTCGACGGAGGCATGCATCCTCGCTGAGCAGGCTTGCGGCCGCCAGGCCGGGAGAAGAGAAGCCTGGCGGCCGTAGCCGTGCCGGACTGAAGGGGCACGCGCCGGAGGAGCGAAGACCCGTTCCGGGCTAAAACGGGGTTGGAACTAGGCGAGCTTGCGACGCGCGGTCACCGCCGCGGCGAGGGTTTCCAGCGCCCCCGCCGTCATGCCGATGTCCATGCAGGCGTCGGTGACGCTCTGGCCGTAGGTGAGCGTCGCCGGGTCGCCCGGCTCCTGCCGACCGGCCTCCAGGAAGCTCTCCAGCATGACGCCGACGACACCGTGCTCGCCGCCGCTGACCTGCTCGGCCAGGGACTCGGCCACCGCGGGCTGGCGGCGGTAGTCCTTGCTGCTGTTGCCGTGGCTGGCGTCCACCATCAGGCGCCGGGGCAGGCCCGCCGCGCTGATCAGGTCGAGAGCCTTCGCCACGTGGGAGGCGGAGTAGTTCGGGCCGCTGCGCCCGCCGCGGAGGATCACGTGCGTGTCGGCGTTCCCGCTGGTTGTGACCACGGCGGCGGCGCCGGCGTCGGTCACGCCGAAGAACGTGTGCCCGGTGCCGCTGGCCCGGCACGCGTCGACCGCCACCTGGACGTCGCCGTCGGTGCCGTTCTTGAACCCGACCGGCATCGACAGGCCGGACGCGAGCTGGCGGTGTACCTGGCTCTCCGTGGTCCGGGCGCCGATCGCTCCCCAGGTCACCGCGTCGGCGATGTACTGCGGCGTGATCGGGTCCAGCCACTCGCAGCCCACCGGCATGCCCTTGGCCAGGACGCCGGTCAGCAGCTGGCGCGCGGTCCGCAGGCCGCGGTGCACGTCGTAGCTGCCGTCCATGCCCGGGTCGTTGATCAGGCCCTTCCAGCCGGTGACCGTGCGCGGCTTCTCGAAGTACACGCGCATCACGATAAGGAGCTGGTCTTTGTACTGCTCGCGCAGGACGGCGAGACGATCGGCGTAGTCCAGAGCGGCCTTCGGGTCATGCACCGAGCACGGGCCCGTGATGACCAGCATCCGGTCATCCTCGCCGTCCAGGACGGCACGGACCTCGGAACGAGACCGCTCGACTGTCTGCGACTCCGCTTCGTCGAGCGGAAGTTCGGCGAGCAGGGCCGCCGGAGACAGAAGGGGTTCGTAGGCAACAATCCTGGTGTCGCTTACGCGTGACATCGGGGTTTCTCCTCCCGGGCGCGCCGCGCGCCCGCAAAAGTCACGGAGCCAGCTACGCCCTCGAATTTCCGGACGGCGCGGATCGCGACCGTCCTCGGCTGGCTCCAGGTGGTGTTTACTAGCGCGCGAAACGACGCTCGGCTCCACCTGGAGCCAGCGTAAAGAAGCGCCAATACCACCGTGACACGCCGTCGATGATAACACCTGCGATACCTCGAATCGGACCGGTTACGAGACATGATCAGTGTGTGAACAGTCTCAACGTGGCCGGCACGTTCATCACGTTCGCCGTCCCGGGCGCGGGGCGCTAACTGGTCTCGAGGACCGTCATGGATTCGGGGGCCAGCGTAATGCCGCCCGAGACGGCGCTGGAATCCTCGCTTCCCGTGGCCACCCTGGGACTGCTGTTGCTGTAGGTCCAGGTCTTCAGCTGGTGACCGCTTCCGCTCATCCCGGGAGGCGCCTGGAAGGTGACGTGCTCGGTCTGGCTGGTGTCGGTGTTGAGGAACGCCACGGCCGTCTTCCCTCCCGGCAGGGCCGACTGGAAGGCGATCACGTCGTTGAGGTCGGACGTGGGCAGCGACGCCAGCCGCGCGTCCGGCCGGGCCAGGATCGAGGCGAGCTGGTAGCCGTAGTACGGGGTCTGGGGCGCCGGCGGCTGCCCGCCGGAAGACGAGGAGAACATGCCGAAGTCCGGGTTGCTGCAGGAGCCGCTCGTGTTCCCGTCGTTGTCGGTGTTCCACCAGTCGATGCTCTGCGCCCCCGCGGCCAGCCAGGACAGCGCGTCGCCCGCGGCGAACAGCGCCCCGAGCGGCCGGCAGACCGTGGCGGTCTCCGCGCTGGACACGTTGGTCTCCCCCACGATCACGCTGGCCTTCGGGTCGTAGACCGACAGGGTCGCCCGGATTTCCCCGTACAGTGAGGGGACCCGCCTCAGCGCCTGAAGAATCTGCTGATCGTCCGGGTTCCCGTTCCCGGCGCTGCCGGTGAAGTTGAACGGGTAGTAGTGCGCGTCGACGAAGCCGATGTCGTCGGAATGCTCGGACAGGAGAGTGTCATTCCACTCGGTGCTGTCGGGCACGGCCGCTCCCGGCACGTCGCTGCCGAACGCCCACGGCACCCCGATCTGCGCCCCCTTGTCCGCCTCCCTCATGGCCTGGATGAACGCCCCCACGTGCGCGGCGTAGGAGTTGGCCATGATCTGGGTCCCGATCACGTCCCCGAGAGACGTCTGCGGGCAGGTCGGGTTCTGGGCCGCGCCCTGGCCGGCGGACGGGACGTAACCCGCGTAGCTCGCGGGCGGCTGCTGGAGCCAGTAATCCGACTCCCAGCACCCGTACGTCTCGTTGCCGACCTCCCACAGCGACACGCCCCGTCCCGGCATCGTCATCGAGGCCTTCACCCAGGCCCCGGCCTCCGCCGGGGTCCCGGTGCCGTAGTTCACCGTGACGAACGAACTCGCGCCGAACTTCGTGGCAGAGGCGGAGAAGTTCCCGTAGCCGAGCGTGCTGCCGGACACGCAGCCGCCGGCCCCGAGGGCCGGCACCACCGCGTTCGACCCGCCCTGCGGGCAGTGCTGCACGTCGGCGCCGTTCTGCCATCCGTAGTCGTCGGCGGCCGAGCCGCCGCCGAAACGGAGCATGCCGATACCCGCCTTCCGCAGCATCGGCTGCAGTGCCTGCCCGCTCTGGCCGGACAGGTCCCCGTCCCACGGCGCCGTGTTCAGGCCGAGCGGAGCCCACGACAGCTGTGATCCGTGTATCGCGTTCGGCGGCGGGCCGGATGACGCCCCGCCCAGCGTGAGCACCGTGAGTGCCGCACACAGCGTGGCCAGCAGTCCTCGCCTGAATCGTCGCATGATCATTACCCCCAGCAACGATCAGGCTACCGTCCGGTGCGAGCATTCTGTCGCCCGGTTTCCGGCACTTTCCCTAGCCGGTCCCCATAATCCGACGTCAGCCCGTCTCCATGACCCGGATCGACTCGCCGGGCAGGGTGACAGAGCCGGTCCCGGCGGTCCCCGTGACGATCCGGGGAGCGCCGGTGCTGTAGGTCCAGGTCCGCAGCCGCCCGGACAGGGCCTTGAAGGGCCGGACCTCGACGTGACGGGCCGGGGACGCCCCGGTGTTCACGAGCGCGATCGCCCGGCGGCCGCCAGGGAACACCGATTCGTAGGCCAGCACGGACTTCGCCGCCGGGCCGGACACCATGATCGCTCCGAGCGACGCCCCGGGAACGGCCAGCTTCGAGGCGAGCAGGTAGCCCCAGTACGGCGTCTCCGGCGCCGGCTGCTCCGACGAGGTGAACAGGCCGTAGTCTCCGTCTTTGCAGGCCGGCGTCGTATTGCCGTAGTTGTTCAGGTCGAACCAGTTGACCGAACTGGCCCCGGCCGCCAGCCAGGACAGCACGTCCCCGGCGGCGAAGATCGCTCCCACCGGCTGGCAGACCGTCAGCGACTCGGCATTGGTGATGCCGGTCTCCCCGATGACCACGCCGGCCTTGGGATCGTAGGTGTTCAGGGTCTGGCGCATCTGCCGGTACAGCGCGGGGACGGTATACAGCTGCCGCAGCACCTGGCTGTCGGACGGGTTGGCGCCGCCGGTGCGGCCGCTGAAGTCGTAGGGGTACCACCGGGCGTCCACGAAGCCGGCGTCCTGGCCGTCAGCCTGGAGCACGGTGCGGTTCCACACCCCGGCGTTCTGCACCGCGGCTCCGTGAACACTCGAGCCGAACGCCCACGGGACGCCGATCCGCGCGGACGGATCGGCCTTCTTCATCGCCTCGAAGAACTTCCGCGAGTTGGCGGCGTAGGAGTCCGCGAGAGTCTGGGTGCCCCGGGCGGCGCCCTGGGTCACCTGCGGGCAGGTCGGGTTTTCCCAGCGGCCGTGGACGCTGATGTACGTGCCCGGGGTATACCCCCGGTACCGTTCCGGCGCCTGGGCCAGGGGGTTGTTCACCTCCCAGCAGCCGTAGCTCTCGTTCCCGACCTCCCAGAGCCGGACCGCCTGCCCGGGAGTGTTCCGGGCGGCGGCGACCCAGCGGGCAGCGAGATCAGGTGTCCCCGATCCGTAGTTGACGGTCACGAAGCTGCCCGCGCCGAGCGTCCGGGCCTGCTTCGAGAAGTCGGCGAAGCTCAGCGCGTCCCCCGTGGAGCACTCCCCCGCGAACGAACCGTCGGTGTGGCGCGGCAGGCACTTCTTGATGTCGGAATTGGTCTGCCAGTCGTAGTAGTCGGCCCACATGCCGCCCCCGTAGTGCAGCATGCCGACGCCGGCCGCCTTCAGCATCCGCTGCATGGCCGGAGCCCCGGTGTCAGACGGGGCGTAGCTGTAATCCCAGGGCGCGACGTTCACGCCCAGGGCACCCTCGGCCACGTGAGGCTTCGCCGCGGTCATTCCCCCGGCCCGGGAAAGCGTCGCGGCGGCCGGGACCGGCGGAGCCGCCGCGACGGCGGACGCGGCCGCTCCGGTCGCGACGGCAATCACGGCGCATGTCCCCGCCAAGGTGAGCTGGCGCCTGCGATATTTCCGGTAATTTCGGTAATTCCGGTGACGACGGTGGTTCAGGGGGGAGGCCATACCGTACTCCTCGCCTGGATAGTAGGAGTTGCTCGCGGCCGGAAGTGACCGCTTCAGCCCGGGATATTACTCTCCGCACTTACTTCGTGACTCATTAATGCGCGAAATGGCCTTCCGGCCCCCTAATCCCGATCTTGACCAGCCCGAACGCCAGTTGAGGCAGATGTACCGGCGGGCTGCGCGCCCTGGCTGCGAGCCGACTGGCGGGGCGAGACGGTTCTGCTGGGCGGGCCGACGGGTCCGGTTCACCCGAGGGCGGCCAGGCTGGCTCCTGTGCTCACCGCGCTCGTGAAGGCGTAGAGCGGGAAGGTGCCCCTTGAACACGACGATCGCCCGTGCCCGGCTGAGGTGGTCTCGGGCCGGGGGCGATCGAGCGCCCGGCATCCGAAAACCACGGATACCAGGCGGACGGGAAAACCGGTGACCGCGGGCGGCGGGCCGGGGACAAACGGCGAGGCGCCCTTCCCCGGTACCGCGGGTCCGGGGCTTCCCTCGGGCTGGACTGGTGGCCGGACCTAGCGGCCGGAACTTCCCTTCTTCATCAAGCGCAGCCGGTGCGCCGCCCGGCCCCGGACCCGTTTCGTCCGGCCCTGGCTCGCGAGTTCGGCGAGGAGCCGCTCATCCCCGGTCCGCTCCAGCCCCCTGAGCTGCAGCCAGGTCGACCAGGAATCCACCCCGGCTCCCTCAGCGTGCCGGTAGCTTCCGTCGGCCAGGGCGTCCAGCACCGCGAGATCCCGCGCCCTGGCCGCCGCGAAATCGCGGTTCTCTGGAGGCAAGGCTTGGACTGCCGTCATACGCGTGCTAGCAGGCATCTTTTCCAGCAGCAGCGACACCACCGAACCGGCGACCGCGGGATTCTCTTCGAGGCTGACCGCAGTCAGAAGCACATTCCACGTCTGCGGAGAATCCACCGCGCGCTGGTAAACCCACCAGCGTTCATGCTCGCTAGAAAGGTCCCCCACGGCCTTGCCGACCCGCCGGGCGAGTTCCCTCACCGCTTCGCCGAGCAACCGGAATTCGGGAAAACTATCGGGATCCGGTTTGCTGCTGTGGCCCTCCGACTCAGCCATTAGAGGGCGCCCGCGCTGGTCCTCCCGATCATGCCCATCGTTATACCACCTATCTCACGACTTATGAGTATTTGCGCTCACGGGCCGGGTAGGGCATTATCTGGATCATGATCTCCCACCGGAAGGGCGGCAACGCCCCCGCGCTTTGAGCGCGACCGCGCGGCGCTATGACGCCGCACCCGTGGCCGATTTTCGGAGCGGCAAGGCTCTCGGCCTGTGGCAGGAAGCCACGAAGATCCGGCAGGAATGGCTTGACCATGGCCTGTCCACTCAACCGGCTGACCGGCAGATCGCCGAACGCAGCCTGACCATGATTTACGCGAGGATTTCCCGTCCTCGGCCCCGGTTCGAATGGGTCAGTTCCCCCGCTCAGGCACTTCCCCTGATCACCGGCTGGCCCACGCTCGACGATCTGTACGGATTGATCCGGGATCCGCGCAAGCGCGGGAAGCCACCGCTGGCCAGTGACCTGGCGACGTCCCTTTCCCGGCTGCGCGGCGCGCTCAGCGCGGGCCTCGCCCATCCCGACCCCGAGGTGTCTATCGCCCGCCAGAGCCTGGGCAAGGAAAAGAGAAAGCCCTGGCCCGAACTGCCGCCGGTAAAGGCGCTCGACACCGGCGTGCCGCTCGGAGTGGTGCTTCACCAGGGTGTCCGGACGGCACTGCACCGCAGCCTCGCCGACGGGTTCCGCGCCCCGGTGCGGGCCTCGCTGGCCGACGATCCGGCTCAGGTCCCGGCCTGCTGGTACGGGCAGCAGGAGGCGTCGTGGATCGCCTACTACGACGCCCTGCACCGGCTCGGCCTGGCCCGCTACGGCCCCGGCGACCTCGATCAGCTCGGGCACTGGGCCGACCTGTCCCGCTCCTGCGGCTGGTGGTGGCCCGGCGAAGACGTCTGTGTCGTCGTCGACCGCCCCGAACAGGCCCGGACCGAACGGGTCCCTGGTTCCTGGCACGACGAAGTCCGCCTCCGCCCCGGCGGCGTCCGCTACCGAGACGGCTGGCACCCGCTCCTGCCGTAACTCACCCGCGGGGCCGGGGCGAGACACGTTCTCGCCCCGGCCCCGCCGACCAGCAGTATTACATCCTTATCCGTTGATTTTTTGCCTCTACGGACCCCAGCCAGAGAAAGGAAGCCCCGCCCTCCCGCACCCCGATTACCGGCCCCAGCCATGTGCATCAGCCATCCGCCCACCTCAGCCGACTAATCGGGTTAAACGCCCACCCGAGCCACGCAGAACGGTGCAGCCGACTGGATTCCGGTGATTCATCGTGCAGTTCTGGCTTGACCGGGCTATTTCCAAACCGCTAGCTGGCCGCCTGGCGTACAGACAAGACGCACATCGCCGGGGCCCGTGACGCTCCATGCTTCGTAATGCGGATCTGCTCGAACGATCAGCTGAAAGTGATCCAGCATTAGCCGGAGCGTGCCGGCCTTGAATGCGACTGCCGAATTGACGGTCGTACCAACAAGGTCAGGGCGGAGCCGACGTCTTGCCGGCCGGGATGCAACTCGACAGTCCCGGCACCCGGCGCCCCGCCAGGGCGGTCGGCCAGTGTCGCATCGTTCTCGATGACTATCGCGACGCGACCTTCCAGCGAGAAGGTGAGTGCATAGTCCACCATGATCTGGCTGACCTTCAGCCCCCGGCATGGCAGGAGCCACCGGTCGGAAAGCTCCTCCAAGCCTCGGAATTGCTGATCCTCAGGACTCATGCTTCAGCCTTCTCCGCGCTCAGTGCGCGCTCGATCCGGAGCGCTGCTCGCGGACCGAACTCATCGGACCGCGAGCGCAGGTGCCGCGGCCTCACCAGGCGCCTGCTGACCGCATCCGATATGGCGGACTCCACCAGTTCCTGGGACATATCGCCGGCTGCGGTGTCGAGGAGGGACCGCTCGACCGTCGTCACCCGGTAGCCTTCCCGGTCCTCGACATCGGCCAGGCCGAGATCGGCTCTGTGCAGGACCAGCGCCGGATCGCCAGCGCGAAACCCCGGTGGAACCGTCATATGAACATGCACCGGGTTCACGTCGCCAAGGTCGCGGACGGCCAGGGCGGTCTCATGGGAAAGGACGGCACGGCCGGCGCTCCACAGGTCCCACAGGACATAGGTGTCGTCCTCGCGAGCGGGCCAGTTCGGGATCCGGAAGATCCCGCGCCGCGCTCGCTCCCAGTTTCCCCGGTCCACGTGATATTTCTGCGCCGGGTAGGAGTACCCCACCTCACGAGCCTGGGCCGCCGTGAAATAGCCGGCCTGGCGCGCCGCGAGCGCGGTCAGTTCCCGGCGCAGGACCGCTGGATCAGCTGTCATGCCCCCAAGATAGACCGTTCCTTCATGAGAGATGAAGTTTCACGCATCGGCATCATCGTGAAACTTAAAGAGAATTGCAGTCCGGAAACACAGAAGGAGCAGACTCTCGAAGAGCCTGCTCCTTGCGTACCAACTTGGTAGTCCCGACCGGATTCGAACCGGCGTTACCGCCTTGAGAGGGCGGCGTCCTAGGCCTCTAGACGACGGGACCGCGAGATTTGCCGGGAACCTGCCTCGTTTCCCGACGAGCTAAACCATACCGCCTCCGGACCACTGCAGCCAACACGAACGCCCCGCTGTCGTGTGACGGCGGTCACCGCGACTGTTAACAACGGCGTACAGGCAGGGGAAACGAAGTCAACGTGACGCCTGCCACGTAGCGGCCCGGGCACCGGGCGGGCGGCTAATTGAACAGGGCGGCTAATTGAACAGGGACACCACGGCGGCTACCAGGTCGGCGTTGGCGGGGGCGGGGGTGCCGTCGGGGAGGACGGTGGTGTCTTCCAGGCCGACGCGGAGGTGGAAGCCCCGGCCGGTGGCCGCCTTCATGACGTCCCAGGTGGCCATGCCGTATCCGTGGTGGAACTGCGGCGCGGTGATGCCGAGGCGGTCCAGTTCCTCGGAGGCTTCCAGCGCCGTGGCCACGGCGTCGGCCGGATTCCGGTCGACCGGCTCGACCAGCACGCGCAGGATCCGGTCCCGGAAGGCGTACTCCCCCAGCAGGCGGGCGTCGTCCCCGGTCCAGACTCCGGCCTCGATCCCGATATCGAGACTGAAGGCCAGGTCGGCCAGGGCCTCGATGCCCGGCTCGTTGAGGTTGATCGTCACGTAGTCGGGCCGGTTCGGGCCCGCCCAGTGCTTCACGAGTTCCAGGCGGCGTCCTGGCTCGCCGTTGACCGCCCAGATGCCGCTGGTCACGCCGACCGGAAGCCCGGTCGCGTCCCGCACGGCCGACACGGCCGGCAGCACGTAAGCGGCGTCCAGTGTCTGGGCGCCGTAGGTATCGCGCGGGTGAATGTGGATAAGCGACGCCCCGGCGTCCTTCGCCGCGCGGGCCGCCGTCGCGAGTTCGGACGACGTCAGCGGCACGGCGGGATGCAGAGCGCGGCTGGTGCTTCCGTTGAGCGCGGCCTGAATCACCACGGCGCGGCCAGGACCGTGCGCGCCGTGACCTCTAGGGCATAAAAAAGCTGTAGCACGATGCCCAAGACTAGGGCATGCGCGCTACAGCGGAAGCTGGGCTACCAGGACTCGAACCTAGACTAACAGGGCCAGAACCTGTCGTGCTGCCAATTACACCATAGCCCAATGAACCCATGCAGAAGAGACATATGTTCTTCCGTTGGGAACGCCGTTACTCTACCGGACAGCGGCGCAACTAGCCAAAGCGAATGGCGGAAGGGGCGATACCCGCCCGGGACTCAGGCGGAGAGTCCGGGAGTAGGGTCGGCGACGCAGTCACCGCAGACCCGTTCGGCATAGGGATTTTGGAGTTCTAGATGCCCTGGTACGACCTCCCGCTGGAGCAGCTCCGCGCCTACCGCACCGCTACCCCGGAGCCGGACAACCTGGACGCCTGGTGGTCCGAACGGCTCCAGGACGCCCGTGAGCAGGCCAAGCCGGTCACCATCACGCGGCACGAACCGGACCTGTACGGCCCCGCCGAGGTGCATGACGTCGAATTCTCCGGGGCGAACGGAGACCGGATCAAAGCCTGGTACCTCCGGCCCGCGAACCGGGAAACCAGCGCGGTCTGCGTCAAGTACATCGGCTACGGCGGCGGCCGGGGCGCGCCCGCCGAGCACATGCTGCTGCCCGCGCTCGGCTACGCCGTGCTCGTCATGGACACCCGCGGCCAGGGCGGCCGCTGGACGTTCGGCGCCACGGGCGACGGAGACGGCGGCGGGCCGGAGAACTCCCAGGTCATGACCAGGGGAATCCTGTCACCGGAGACCTATTACTTCACCCGCCTGATCACCGACGCGGCGCTCGCGGTGGACGCGGCGGCGGAACTGGCCGGGCCCGACGCCCGGATCGGCGTCTGCGGGGGCAGCCAGGGCGGCGGGCTGTCGCTGGCCGCGGCGGCGCTGCACGGTGACCGGATCGCCGTCTGCCAGCCCGACGTGCCGTTCCTGTGCGACGTCCAGCGCGCGATCACGCTGGCGCCCAGCACGCCCTACACCGAGATCCCGGAGTTCCTGGCGCACAACGGCCACCTGGCCGACCGGGCGCTGGACACGCTGCGGTACGTCGACTGCGCGCTGCTGGCGCGGCGGGTCACCGCGCCGACGCTGATGACGGTCAGCCTGATGGACCCCATTGTCCCGCCGTCCACGGTGTTCGCGGCCTACAACGAGATCACCGCGGCCAAGGGGATCGCGGTGCACCCGTACAGCGGTCACGAGGTGCCGCACTCCCACTCCGAGGCCTGGATCCGGCACCTGCGCGAGCACCTGCCGGCCTAGCGGAACCGTATTCAGTCGCGCTGGACGACCTTGCTGGTGAGGGTCCCGATGGACTCGATGGTCACCGACACCTCGTCCCCGTCGGTCAGCGGCCCGACGCCCTCGGGCGTGCCGGTGAGGATCACGTCGCCGGGCAGCAGGGTCATGACCGAGGAGACGTACTCGATCAGTGACGGCACGTCCCACAGCAGTTCCGACGTGCGGGCGTGCTGCTTCACGTCCCCGTTGACCGTGGTGGTGATGCCGAGGTTGTCGGGCTTGGTCCCGGTCTCCATCCACGGCCCGAGCGGGCAGAACGTATCGAAGCCCTTCGCCCGCGTCCACTGCCCGTCCCGGGCCTGGAGGTCCCGCGCGGTCACGTCGTTGGCGCAGGTGTAGCCGAAGATGACGTCCTCGGCCCGGTGCTTGGGCACCTCCCGGCACAGACGGCCGATGATGACGGCCAGTTCGCCCTCGTAGTCCACGCGCTCGGTGAGCTTGACCGGGTAGGCGATCGCGTCGCTGGGGCCGGTCACGGACGTGGAGGGCTTCAGGAAGAGGACCGGCTCGTCGGCCTGGGTCTGGTCGAACAGGTCGCCCATCTCGCGGGCGTGCTCGGCGTAGTTCTTCCCGACGGCGATCACCTTGCTCGGCAGCACCGGGGCCAGCAGGCGGACCTCCGAGAGCGGATACCGCTGTCCCGTGACCCGGACCCCAGCCGGGTCGATGCCGAACGGGTGCCCGGCCAGTTCCGCAATCACCTGCGGCTGCCCGGATTCTCCTTCGACGACGCCATAGGCGACCCCGTCGCCCTTGGCGAACCTCGCGATACGCACGTTGCTCCTTCGCTACGGCTTTCCTGGCCCGGGTGGGTCAGAGCTCGATGCCCGGGTACAGCGGGTGGCGGCCGAGCAGTTCGGCGCAGCGCTGACGGGAGTCCCCGGCCACCTTCTCGTCGATCACGTACTTGGCCTTGGCCGTCTCGTTGGCCGGCTTGGTGGCCTTCAGCGCGGTGACCATCACGTCGGCGATCTCGTCCAGCTCGTCCGGGCCGAAGCCGAGCGTGGTCAGGGCGGGAGTGCCGGTCCGGATCCCGGAGGTGTACCAGGCGCCGTTCGGGTCACGCGGGATGCTGTTGCGGTTGGTGACCACGCCCGCGTCCAGCAGCGCGGACTCGGCCTGGCGGCCGGTCAGCCCGAAGCTGGTCGCCACGTCCAGCAGGACGATGTGGTTGCTGGTGCCGCCGCTGACCAGGCTGACGCCGCGCTTGGCGAGACCCTCGGCCAGGGCGCTGGCGTTGGCCACGATGGCCTGCGCGTACTCGCTGAACGAGGGCTGGCGGGCCTCGGCGAACGCGATGCCCTTGGCGGCCATCACGTGCCCCAGGGGGCCGCCGAGCACCATCGGGCAGCCCTTGTCCACGAAGGGGGCGTACTCGGAGGTGCAGAGCACGAAACCGCCGCGCGGGCCGCGCAGCGACTTGTGCGTGGTCGAGGTGACGACGTGGGCGTGCGGCACCGGGTTGTAGTCGCCGGTCAGGACCCCGCCCGCGACCAGGCCCGCGAAGTGGGCCATGTCGACCATGAAGGTCGCGCCGACCTCGTCGGCGATCTCGCGCATGATGCGGAAGTTGGGCGTCCGCGGGTAGGCGGAGTAGCCGCCGAGCAGGATCAGCGGCTTGAACTCCTTGGCCTGGGCCCGGAGCGCGTCGTAGTCGATCTGGCCGGTCTCCGGGTCGGAGCCGTAGCTGGCCTGGTCGAAGAGCTTGCCGGAGATGTTCGGCCGGAATCCGTGGGTCAGGTGGCCCCCGGCGTCCAGGGACATGCCGAGCATGCGCTGGTTGTTGAATTTCTGGCGCAGGTCGGCCCAGTCGGCGTCGGTGAGGCTGTTGACGTTCTTGACCCCGGCGTTGGCCAGGGCGGGCTCCTCGACCCGCTTGGCCAGGATGGCCCAGAACGCGACCATGTTGGCGTCGATGCCCGAGTGCGGCTGGACGTAGGCGTGGTCGGAGCCGAACAGGGCCCTGGCGTGGTCGGCCGCGATCTGCTCGACCTGGTCCACGTACTCGCAGCCGGCGTAGAAGCGGTGGCCGACGGTGCCCTCGGCGTACTTGTCCGACAGCCAGTTGCCCATCGCCAGCAGCACGGCGGGCGAGGCGTAGTTCTCCGAGGCGATCAGCTTGAGCTGACGGCGCTGGGAGGCCAGTTCGCCGCTGATGGCCCTGGCGATGTTCGGCTCGACGGCCGCGATGACTTCCTGGGCCGCGGTCCAGGCGGTCCCGGCGGACTTGGATTCGGTGGCTGCGGGCGAAGCCGGGTTGCTCACGGGCGTGCTCCTATCGCTGGTCGCGTTCAGCGTGGTCGGTGTTCGCCCAGGCGCACGGCTCGTCCCAGGCAACAGTCTGGGGAGGCCGCTCCCTGGTGGTGCTCCACCTCAGCGCCAGTTACGGCCTCCCCCAACCGTAGTGTGCGCCCAGGCCGGGCACAACTTGGGCCCCGGCTTCTACTCCGGGTCCCGGCCCGCCTTGAGCAGGCAGTAGGTGACGGCCTCCTCGAGAGCGTGCCAGGAAGCGTTGATGATGTTCTCGTCCACCCCGACCGTGGACCAGGTGCCGCCGTCGCCGTCCCGGGAATCGATGAGGACCCGGGTGACGGCGCCGGTGCCGTGGCTGCCCTCGAGGATGCGGACCTTGAAGTCGGTCAGTTCCAGGGTCGCCAGTTCGCCGAACGCCTGGCCGAGCGCGGTCCGCAGCGCCTCGTCCAGGGCGTTGACCGGTCCGTTGCCCTCGCCGACCGCGATAATCCGCTCGCCCTTGACCCCGAGCCGCACCGTGGCCTCGCTGGTCAGGACGCCGTCGGCCCGCTGCTCGACGATGACCCGCCAGGACTCCACGGTGAAGTGCCTTTTGCGTGTTCCCGCGAGCTCGTCGCGGAGCAGCAGTTCGAAGGAGGCGTCGGCGGCCTCGAAGGAGTACCCCCGGGCCTCCATCTCCTTCACCCGGTCGGTGACGCGGCCGATCGTCTCCTTGTCCCCGGACAGGTCGTAGCCGAGTTCCTTGCCCTTGAGCTCGATCGACGCCCGGCCGGCCATGTCCGACACGAGCATGCGCATGTCGTTGCCGACCTCGGCCGGGTCGATGTGCTGGTACAGGTTCGGGTCCACCCGGATCGCCTTCGCCCACAAGGCCGGTGGGTGTCCGGGGTGATGTTGGTGACCTCGCTGATCGCGTGCGCGATCCGGGTCATCTCCCGGATGCCCTCGCCGTCGAGGACCGTGTGGCCCTGCTTGAGTTGCAGCCCCGACACCAGGGTGAACAGGTTCGCGTTCCCGGCCCGCTCGCCATAGCCGTTGGCGCAGCCCTGGACGTGCGTGACGCCCGCCTGGACCGCGACCAGGGAGTTGGCGACGGCGCAGCCGGTGTCGTCGTGGCAGTGGATTCCGAGGCGGGCCCCGGTTCCCCCGAGCACGTCGGTGATGACGTCGCCCAGCTCGGTGGGGAGCATGCCGCCGTTGGTGTCGCACAGCGCGATCACGTCCGCGCCCGCCTCCGCCGCGGTCCGGACGCACTCCAGCGCGTAGTCCCGGTTGGAGCGGTAGCCGTCGAAGAAGTGCTCGGCGTCCAGGAAGACCCGCTGCCCTTCTTCCTTCAGGTGCCGGACGGTGTCGCCGATCATCTTGAGGTTCTCGTCCAGCGTGGTCCGCAGGGCCAGCTCGACGTGGCGGTCATGGCTCTTGGCGACCAGGGTGACGACCGGCGCACGGGACTCGCGCAGCGCGGCGACCTGCGCGTCGTCGGCGGCCTTGACCCCGGCCTTGCGGGTAGAGCCGAACGCGGCGAGCGTCGCGTGCCTGAGGTCGAGTTCGGTCGCCGCCCGGCGGAAGAACTCGGTGTCCTTCGGAATCGCTCCCGGCCAGCCCCCCTCGATGAACCCGACTCCGAGCCGGTCGAGGTGCCGTGCGATCACCAGCTTGTCCGCGACCGTAAGGTTGAGGCCCTCCTGCTGAGCACCGTCACGCAGGGTGGTGTCATACACGTGGAACTGGTCGTCGAGCATCGTCGCTGTCTCGTCTCTCTGCTGGGAGCCGACGCCTCTTTGTCCTTAAAACAAAAGGACCCCTCGCTGGGCACGAGAGGTCTGCGCGCCGGCTCGGGGTTTCCTGGATGACCGCATGAGGGCCTACCGAGTGCCGACGCGCCTGCCGATAATAATCAGCCCGGACGTCACGGTGACAGTCTGCCATATGTCCGTGAGGGCGGCCAACGCGACGCGGCGCACCCGGCCCCCGCGCCGTGTCGTTTACAGTGTCGCACGCCCGGAAACGCTACGATTAGTTACCAATACTTACCAATTTACAGCTACCGAGACGAGCGTGGCATGGCGTTTCCCGGCACCAATTCCGGCTCGAATGCCTACTGGGCGTTCAATCCGCCACCTGGATGGCCGGCGCCGCCACCCGGATGGCAGCCGCCCGAGGGCTGGCAGCCCGACCCGGCCTGGCCCGCCGCCCCGGCGGGCTGGAACTTCTGGGTTCCCGCGGCCGCGCCCGCGTACGGGTACACCAGTCCGGGCGGCCACGCCGGGACTCACCCCGCCGCCGCGTCGCACCCCGCCGCCACCCGCCGCGTCCACGACCCGGACGCGCTGAAGACGGCGCTGGGCACGCTGTTCCCGGTACGGGGCTGGCTGCACGACCGGGGCTGGCGGCAGTGGACCCGGCTCATCCTCATCCCGTACGCCCTGCTGCCCCTCATCTTCCTCAACGTATTCATCGACTCCTCGAGCCCGACCACGCCCGGCTGGGCGTACGCCCTCTACATCGCGCCGCTGTGGGCCGCCGGCTTCTGGCTGCTGATCCGCCCTGGACGCCTGCGCAGGCGGGAGATGTGGATCGCCGTCGGGGTCATCGTCTGGACGGTGATCTGGGAGTCCGTGATCACGGCGACCGTCAACGGGATCGTGGCGCCCCACGATTCGATATCCGCCTTCGCCGCCGTCGTCATCGGCGTCAACGAGGAACTCACCAAGGCGCTGCCGGTCCTGGTCATCGGCCTCGTCCTCCGGCGCCGGGGCACCACGCTGGACGTCCGGATGTGGATGTTCATGGGCGCCCTCGCCGGGCTGGCCTTCGGCGTCATCGAGCAGGCGAACTACGTGGCGAGCGCCGGGAACCTCGCCCTTCAGGGCATCGACCAGGGAGTCGGAGGGCAGGCCGAGGTCTTCCTGATCCTCAGCTTCGCCGAGCGCGTCTTCGTCGACGGCCTGCAGCACGCCATCTGGGCGGGCATCTCCGGGTTCTTCATGGGCATCGCCGTCAACTACCGCAGGCGCCGCCTGGGCATCATCGCCCTGGGCGTCGGCGTCCCGGCGGTGCTGCACATGCTCAACGACTTCGTGCTCGGCGGGCCGCTGTTCAGCCCCCAGGCGGGCGAGTGGGCGTGGGTCATCATCCAGGCGGTGTCCGTGGTGCTGTTCCTGAGCTACACCCTGTCCGCGCACTCGATCGAGGAACACGTCCGGGAAAGCCCGGTGTTCCGCGGCCAGTCCATGATCATGGACGTCAGCGCCCTCCGGGCCCAGGCGGGCCTGGACCGCAAGATTCCGACGACGAAGGCGCCTCCCGGGCAGCAGGCACCGCCTCCGGGCTGGACCCAGACGTAACTTTTCCGGAGGTGTGCGTCTTTCCGGTCGCTACCGCAGCCGGGGAAAGACGCACACCCTGTAAGCGCCGCCCGACGTCGCTACGCGACCTTGTGAACCCAGCCGAACGGGTCGGGCTTGTGGCCGTTCTGGATGCCGACGAGCTCGGCCTTGAGCCGCTCCGACACCGGCCCCGGCTCCCCTGAACCGATGGTCCAGCCGCCGGACGCGCCGAGAACCGAACCGACCGGCGAGATGACCGCGGCGGTGCCGCAGGCGAACACCTCGGTGATTTCCCCCGAGGCACATCCCTCGCGCCACTGGGCGACGGAGATCCGGCCCTCTTCCGCCGGGATCCCCAGCTTCGGTCCCAGCTTCAGCAGCGAGTCGCGGGTGACCCCGGGCAGCAGGGACCCGGTCAGCGAGGGGGTCATTACGCGCGCCGAGTCACCCGACCCGTACACGAAGTACAGGTTCATTCCGCCCATTTCCTCGACCCACTCGTGCGTGGCGGCGTCGAGCCAGACGACCTGGTCGCAGCCCTTGTCCACGGCCTGCTGCTGGGCGGCGAACGCGCCGGCGTAGTTGCCGCCGCACTTGACCGCGCCGGTCCCGCCGAGCGCGGCCCGGGTGTAGTCCTCCGACAGCCAGACCTTCACGGCCTTCGAGGCGCCGAAGTACGCGCCCGACGGCGACGCGATCACGGAGAACAGGTACTCCGAGGACGGGTGGTTCACGCCGAGGCCCCGCTGGGTCGCGATCATGAACGGCCGCAGGTACAGGCTCTGGCCCTCCCCGTCCGGGATCCAGTCCCGGTCGGCGGACACGAGCAGCTCCAGGGCCCGGATGAACGTCTCCTCGGGCAGCTCGGGCATCGCCATCCGGCGGCAGCCCGAGTTGAACCGGGCCGCGTTGGCCCGCGGCCGGAACATGACGACCGAGCCGCTGTCCTGACGGTAGGCCTTCATGCCCTCGAAGAGCTCCTGGCCGTAGTGGAACACGGCGGTGGCCGGGTCAAACGTGAACGGCCCGTACGGCTCGAGCTTGCCGTCGTGCCATCCCTTCTCGGCCGACCACCGCAGCGTGATCATGTGGTCGGTGAAGACCTGGCCGAATCCCGGCGCCTGCAGCATCCGCCCGCGTTCGGCGTCGGGCACCCTGGACTGGGAATGATGGATCTCGAATTCGATCTCGGTGCCGGGATTGTCGGCCATGGCTGTTCGTTCCTTTCGTGGATGTAACCGGGACAACGGGATTTGGGTAAAACCGCCGCTATCCGGATACTCGCTCGGCGATGTCCGAGCCAATCTCCACGGTAGACCTCTCACCCTGCCGCTTGACCAGGTCAGCGCCAACCGCTGCCTCGATCTTCGCGGCCCCGCTCTCCTCGTCGAGGTGGCGCAGCAGCATGGCCGCCGACAGGATCGCCGCGGTCGGGTCGGCCTTGGACTGCCCGGCGATGTCGGGCGCGGACCCGTGGACCGGCTCGAACATCGACGGCGCCTTGCTCCGGTCCGGGTTGACGTTCCCGCTGGCCGCGAGGCCGATGCCGCCGGCGATCACCGCGCCGATGTCGGTGATGATGTCGCCGAACAGGTTGTCGGTGACGATCACGTCGAACCGCTCCGGCTGCGAGACGAAGAACATCGACGCCGCGTCCACGTGCTGGTACTCGACCGTGACGTCGGGGAACTCGGGCTTGAGCGCCTCGACGTTGCGCAGCCACAGGTCGCCGGCGAAGGTGAGCACGTTGGTCTTGTGCACCAGCGTGAGGTGCTTGCGCGGCCGGGACTGCGCGATGGTGAACGCATACCGCGCCACCCGCTCCACGCCGAACGCCGTGTTGATGCTCTCCTGCGTCGCCAGCTCCTGCGGCGTGCCCTTGCGGACCACGCCGCCGGCGCCGGTGTAGGGGCCCTCGGTGCCCTCGCGGACCACGACCATGTCGACCGTCTCCGGCGTCCCGTTCACCAGCGGCGACTTGGCCCCGGGGAGCAGCTTGACCGGCCGCAGGTTCACGTAGTGGTCGAGCTCGAACCGCAGCCGCAGCAGCAGGCCTCGCTCCAGGACGCCGCTGGGCACGGACGGGTCGCCGATCGCGCCGAGCATGATCGCGTCGTGGCCGCGGATCTCCTCCAGGGCGGAGTCCGGCAGCGTCTCACCCGTCTTGTGGTAGAGGCGCGCGCCCAGCTCGTAGTCGGTGGTGTCGAAGGTGAGGTGCGGCGCCGCCGCCCGCAGCACCTTCAGGGCCTCGGCCGTCACCTCGGGGCCGATGCCGTCGCCGCCGATCACGGCGAGCTTGATGGATGACATGTATGAACCTTCGGTCAAGAATTCAAAGTCTTTAACATTCCGAACGGATAGTGGTGCCTGCCTCAGGCACCACTATCTCGTTCGCGTCGGCAAGAGAGCGCCGCTTCTTACTCTTCTTCTTCCAGCCAGCTCATCAGCGGGCGGAGCTTGGCGCCGACCTGCTCGATGGCCTCGTTCTGCTCGGCCTCGCGGCGCTTGGAGAAGTTCGGCTGGCCGGCGTCGAACTCGTTTACCAGCTCGCGGGTGAAGCTCCCGTCCTGGATCTCGCCCAGGATCTTGCGCATCTCCTGACGGGTGGCGTCGGTGACCAGGCGCGGGCCGCGGGTGTAGCCGCCGAACTCGGCGGTGTCGGAGACCGACCACCACATCTTGGACAGGCCGCCCTCGTAGATGAGGTCGACGATCAGTTTCACCTCGTGCAGGCACTCGAAGTAGGCGGCCTCGGGCTGGTAGCCCGCCTCGGTGAGGGTGTCGAAGCCCGCCTTGATGAGCTCGGCGAGACCGCCGCAGAGCACGGCCTGCTCGCCGAACAGGTCGGTCTCCGTCTCCTCCTTGAAGGTGGTCTTCAGCACGCCGGCGCGGGTGCCGCCGATGCCCTTGGCGTAGGCCAGGCCCAGCTGCAGCGCGTTGCCGGACGCGTCCTGCTCGACGGCGACGAGCGCGGGAACGCCACGGCCCTCGCTGAACTGGCGGCGGACGAGGTGGCCCGGGCCCTTGGGGGCGACCATGACGACGTCGACGTTGGCCGGCGGCTTGATCAGCTCGTAGCGGATGTTCAGGCCGTGGGCGAAGAAGAGCGCGTCGCCCTCCTTGAGGGACGGGGCGATCGCCTCCTCGTAGACCTTGCGCTGGATGGTGTCCGGGATGAGGACCATGATGAGGTCGGC
>Ga0131853_10006446_pt1 | contig 21185 bp, 8 predicted proteins | sample TergutLab28metaG_FD_92764 | JGI IMG/M metagenome (GOLD analysis project Ga0131853, IMG submission 92764) | Labiotermes labralis P1 segment gut microbial communities from Petit-Saut dam, French Guiana - Lab288 P1 (version 2) (version 2) | ecosystem: Host-associated > Arthropoda: Insects >...
GCCAATATCTCCGTAACCATTGAACTTTGGATATAGGTGTTTTGGGTTATATCGTTATAGTTTGACCTAAGGAACACTCTCCCGAAGTTAGGTCCTTTCCTCCTGGGACACCCTGTATATATCCGTTCTTATACTCTACTTAGTAGAGGTACCTTTAGCTCAATACATATAATCCAACCGACAATGAGAATTCGTTAAATGTTTAGAATATGCACCTATACTATGATCATACTCTGTATAGTTTTCCTCTGTATACATTTTTGTGACCTGAAGGTGACCCACAGTGGCCGAAACATGTCGTCGTCAGCATAATAAATAGGATACAAGACAGCTGTGTTTTGACGTACCCCAACTCCTCCCTAGTTTAAATAAAACAGTTCAAGTTTCGTGTTGAAAAGGTTAACTTCAACAAATAATACAGCATCGACAAACTGTCAACAGGGCACTGTGTACTAGTTGTCTGCTTCTCACCGCTAGTGACCCAGTGGACACGGTGACTTGGGACAGGCTTCTGCTCTCAAAACCTTACTTTCGATTCCTCCAGTGCAAATCATTCCACCAATGTTCCGTAATCTTATTTCGTTCACCTACGCCAGCGCTGTACAAAATTAACAATTGAGAGCGTCGTAAAATAAGGTACAGTAGAGTAAAATCACAATACACCTAACACAAATTTACCTGCGCCCTTCAGTCACGGATAACATAAGTTATTTATGAACCTATCCTAAAGCGATGTATTGCTATTCTTATTATTATTAAGATTCATTTTCAATGTAGGTTCATGTATCGGGAATGGAACTTCGCCCTCCAACCAATACGTTCCCCGATTTTACTTACTTAACTGTCATGATCCACAGTTATTACATTCTCATAATTACGTAATGTTAGAAACAAGGATACCCCACATATTACTTAAATGTTCAAAGAACATGGCCACATAATCTGCCCCGCAGGGCTGTACACACTGTCTGTGCAGATGCAGTCATTACGAGAGCTCCATTACCAAGCAGTTTTGAGAGGCCGTATGTGTCACGCCGACACCAGACCGAGATCCACGGGCGCACACCCTGAGGTAGCACATTGTCTGATGAAGAACAGTCGTAAGGCTAAATCTACGTTTACGTTTCTGCACGTTGGACTTCCGTTTCCTCAGTACACCAGTGTGAAGCTGTTTATATTTTATTGCTGGTGGCGCTGTATTACAGGCTTCAAATAAACATCGCAAGAAAATGGACATCGCTGCGAGAACCATTTTCCAGTTCTTAGGCTCTGCTGCGATGGATCGACGAACCGATTCTCTGACAGCGACATTACGTGTGAGACAGAAACAGAAAGATTCTAAAGGACAGTGGCAGAAAATGGTCGTGGTGAGCTTCAAAGTACCAATGTTTAAAATCTCAAATTGTTACTTTTAAGGGGTAAGAATTCTGTAAACTTTAGACCCTGAAATAACAAATTGTATAAAAATTCGATCAGTATTTTAGAAGACCAAACATGCAGATGGAATATCAGGGGAATAGAGCTTCACGCTCCAGCTGCTTTAGTCAGCAAATAGCCCCCGTTATTAATATCGTAGAAGAATGATTAGACTTCAATATGTATTGTTGGCGAGAATATGTTAAACCCCCTTCCTCCTCTCTCCACCCCTCCTGCCACAATGGAATTCGAAACACGGTTATGCAGTCCATAGTTCATAACTGACACCATTACAAGCTTTGAAAATGAAAACTAATGGCTGCCATTTACCGTCGTCCCCAGACTTGCAGCTGTGTCAGTATAACAAACATTATGGACAATGTTCATCAAGACTGCAGCAATTAGCTACTACTGAAAAATCCGCGGAACTCTGTGCCACTGTCAGTATCACCTGCACTGACAGCACTTACATGAATTATTCTGGCACATTACCATCTAAATGCTGCAACGAGGTATCTCCCAGACACTCCCCTCAACAAACTTCCTTACGTGCTATGTATAACCAGTAGCGTACAGAAGTTGATGTTCCAAGACTTGGAAGCTCTCAGAACATGCCACTTCATGTCTAGGACCTGTGTCCAGCCAGTAGGTTACACCTCTACCAAGAGTGTGGGTTCTGCTCAAAAGTCGAAGTTTTTTTCGATTTAGAGGTTCTATAGGAAGTAAAACAAGAATTCTTTATGTGGTTACCAGGTCTACCTGTCTGTCAGTCAGCACCCCAGTATCAGCGGCTAGACCGAGTAAGAATTTTATGAAATTTGGTATAGGGAATATATTTAATTGAGCAATAGTGAGTTTCTAAATAATCGGCGCGGTAAGAGTCATGCTGTTCATAAAAATGTAAATTAATATTATAATAATCAAATTTCCTTGATCGATCTGGATGAAATTCGTTAGAAAAATCTCATGAAAATCCACTCAGAAACTGTGAGTTTAGTGACCACTTCTTTTTCAAAAGTCATAAGAAAATTTAAATACAAACTTCATATTTTCTCTTGTATTTCTCTGATAATTTAGACCTAGTATTACTTGTTATAAGCACTACTCTCCCACATAACAAACAAACAAACTCCATTGGGCAGAGCCCTACATGAGAAGCTAACAGGTCCTCAGCTAGTAAAGAAATTCCCCGCATTTTATGGAACTCGGAAGTTCATAACAACATTTAAAAGTGCCCCGCCACCTGTCCCTGTCCTGAGCCAGATCAATCCAGTTCATGTCCCCCATTACACTTCCTGAAGATCCATCTTAATATTATCCTACAATCTATGCCTCGTTCTTCCAGGTGGTCCCTTTTCCTCAGGTTTCCCCACCAAAACCCTGTACGCACCTCTCCACCATACGTGCTATATTTCCCGCCAATTTCATTCCTTTTTATTTGATCACCCGAAAAGTATTCTTTGAGAAATACAGATCATAAGTTTTTCGTTACATAATCTTCTTCATTCCCCTGTTACCTCCTCCTTACGCCCAAATACCTTCCTCAACACCCTATTCTAGAACACCAAACTTACGAGTATTGCCCATACCAAACAACAGGCAAAATAACAGTTCTGTATATCTGAACTATTATATTTTTGGATATCAAATTGTAAGAAAAAAGATTCCGCACCGAACGATAGCAAGCATTCCCTGACTTCAAACTGCTCTTAATTTCTTCATGAATGTAGTTTTGATTTGTTAGGTTTTTCTGAACTGTTTGAACTGTTCCGCCAATTCAAAGTATACATTACCTATCTTTATGTTGTGATTTTGTACTGCCTGCTGGTCTCAAGACCTGACCATATAGTTAGCTTTCTCAGCATTTACATCTAGACCAATCTCCTTACTGGTGACTACTAGAACCACTGCTATCCCATATAACATTCCAAAAGATTCCAGCCAGTCAAGTCAATATATGGTGTTGTCTCTTTCGCTTGAGATTGCAATAGACTGCACATTTGATGTTAGTGTGACCGTACATCGTTAATACAATAATATAAACAACCAGCCAGATGCAACAATGACAGTTGTGCTGGTGACCAGCCGACAGCATCGTCCGTCCATTATACCACAAGCTGTAAACACAGTCTAGTGCTCCTAAGGATGGGCGAAACTATCGCCCGAAACATGTCGAGCTGATTGAAGTTATTAATAAACTGTCATTCTTGCATCTGGTTAGTTGTTTATATTATTATAAGCCAGCACATTCTTTCTTTGTTTAGCGACTAAAGTGTTTGTATATTTAACACTATGTATATGGGCGTGCAGCTGGCCAAGTTTTGATTATTTTGCGACAACCTGTAGCTCTGCTGCTAACGAGTCACTTTACTCATTGCGCAACGTAGTGTACATAAATTATTTATTTGACGATTGGCACAACTACAGCTAAAATGAAGTGACTGTTACACACAAGATGTTGAATGACATACGGATGATTTCACAATGGGAATCCACGAAGGACAGCAGGTTTTGAAGTTCGGAGCAAAAAACAGTTGAAGGTTCTGTGAACGTTACCTTGCGCAAAGCAAGCGCCTGAAGTTACAGCTGACATTGTCTGATCTCTCCCCAATGGAATATTCCAGATAACACGAAGACGGTATTTCTCACACACACAGATTGGTCAGAAAATTGTCAAGTGACTAGACTCTACTTAAGATCTGTTGCGATGCTTGCATTACTGAGCCACTGTACAAAAAACTGACAAGTATCGTCTCGCTCCAGGTCTTCTGGTCTGCTCCGATTCGGAATAAATTCCACACGCGTAAATAATTTATAAGGCTGGCTTTATTCCTCGTACAGAGGACGAGCAGAGCTTAATGCCTCTACTACGTGTTAAACCGCAGACTGATGTCCCTCAGGTGGTGAGTGAACTCGTTATCGCCCAGTTCGAACGGTTCAGCAATGGTGAACGCCTATACAGACGGAGCTAAGAGAAATAAAGTCGATAGGTCAAAAAATTAGTTTATATGGTGTATAATATCGTAACTAAACAAACTACACTGAGCGTTGATCATGTTTCTACCTTTGTATCAAAACCTTGGCGGCCAGTTTTAAAGATGATCGCGAGGTGGAAATAGCTGCGACAGGATGGCCGATAACCAGGTACGGGCTTTTACGAGTATCAAAAGGGAATAGAGAGTTTGATTACAATGTGTAAATGTTACACGAAGGCTGATAATACATAACACGAACTTCTGTGAACACAGAATAGGAAAGCTCGTCCCTCTCTAAGACACTGTCAACTGTGGCAGGAACTAGGCAGTACAATTGGACATGGACTGTTGGTATTAGAAATGAAAATAAAGAACCAAAACATACGTATTGTAAACTTATTTCCTGACCGATTCTCGTACTAACAGAACTCGCGGTGGATTATGTAGAGTTTCTTCGTACAAAGTAGGTCCCGAGTTCGAATCACGGCCCAGAAACAGGCTATCCCAAATTGAGTTCTTCACTCTTTCTCCGTGTACCGAGGAAACTGTCGGGAAAGTAGGTAATGCCCTATAGCTTACTGCCATGGTCAGGGTAGCTTAGTCACTATAGTGACCAGTTACAAGAAGAGACCCCTCTTCGTTGCTGCGTTCAGATTGGAACTGAGATCCACCCAGGCTCCTATCAAAAGGGCACTAGGGTCGCCTTCCTCAGGGATAAAGGGGCCAGGAAGTAAAAGTGACCTAACCATTCCCCTTTATGCAGCGCCGAAGTAAGGAGGTATGAAGGTGCCCTTCCTCTTCCCCACATATTTTTTCCACTCGAATACTTGACTACCTTGTGCGGGTTTATAATAGAGATAAAGCAAAAGCTGGATCTGTCCTTGCTCCATACCGGGGAGGAGTATGGAGAAGTGGAGACATGTCATTGCATACCAGAAAGTGAAGGTTCTGCTTTTTGCCCAGTTTTCAAATAGGGATGGAGCACCAGGTTCCAGCTCGACAGAAGAGCGGATAAGCTTCACGCCCAGTCTGCTCTGTTCGTGCTGTGGGAAGACGCCAGGCTTCCTTTTGATTGTATGTAGGATAATCCTTACCTCCTTGACTGTAAGAAATACTTCTTCATTTTTCAAATAATGGGTCCAAATGATCTTTCCATCTTTCTTCAGCACACACTTCAAAAGTTTCCATGTATTTCTTCCCCGTTTTCCGAAATGTCCAAGTTTCAGCAACATTCAAACCTGAACTCCAAATGTGGCACGTTCTATTCATGTAATTTGGTCTCTGGGAGCCGAAACCAACAATACATTTCAAATTATGTACATTTCCCTCGTAGTTTTCGAATATTCCACAAGTTATGTAACAACGCTATGCTAAATGAAGAGCCTATGAACTGGAAAGTTTAGGAGTGAATCAGGGATGGCATATTTCGGCGAAATGTTCCACCATTTACCTGGAGATATCGCTATATGGGGCGAGAAGGATAAATTTATATGTAATTCAGTATTATGCATTGTAATTTCTGTTAACTTAACTCCCACGTCTACTGAACCTGTGAAATTTTAAGTTCGTCATTACCTAACTTCCTCCGTTCCACGCTTATTTAATCGTTGTCTTAGTTCATAATTATACTGCGAGCAGAGCGAAAGAGTGAATGAATGTCTGCGACATCTGAAGCGAAACAACTACACTGCGCTACTGTTTAAAGTCTGAGGGAACCGAACGGGTTGTGGCTTTTCCTTCGTGTCACTGTGCTGACCACAGCAAGTGGAGCTTCACAGAATTACGGCTTTGTCAGCTGCGAAGTAACTAGGTTGTTACCGGTATGTCTAATAACTAGCAGCAAGACACTGTACACCGACCAGCCGTGCAGCAGGCACAGTATAATGTGATTTCCTAAGCCATGTAAACACACGTTTCCAAGAAAGATAGACACTTGATTGCTAATGTTCATTACAGTGTTAACAACAGCCTGCCAATTATGACTATCCTGGTCCCGCGCACTCCACTGCACAGCGTCTTATCATATTTACTAAAAATTTATTTTAATATTATGCCATCTTTCACACCTTAATATTCCAAATGGTCTGTTTCCCCTCAGGTTTCCACCAAAAAGCCATGAATACATCTCTCGTCTCTCCCACACTAACCACATGTCATGCCATCACAGATAGCGCTTTAAAAAACTGCGTCTACATTGTGCAAAGTTTCTTAATTTCACAGCAGGAGACACGTGTAGTCACCGCTGCAGTTTAAATGGTTAATAACAGTTACATTCGAATTATTTTAGAAAGCCACCTGAAATTCTAGAAATGGGTAAAATTTATTAAATTTTCAGTCGCGCCGGACGAAAAAGATCTTAATACATCAACGTAATGGACAGCCTAAACAAATTTCATAACTCAGGTTAACAACGATTTTATTACGTAGGTCTGCACACAGAAACCTATCTAGTGCTTGTTATAAAATAGGATCAATATCAATGGAAAGGACTTTGAATGTTGAATCAGGAAACAGCGGCTGAAAATTTTGTATTTTTCTGATCCCTTGCATAACAGAGGAACTCTGCGATAACAGTGGTGTCTTCTACAGAAATCTCGTGCCGCAGTAAAGCCTTGGATTCAGCAAAACAAAATGCTGTTTTTCATACAGGTATTTGTTGGAAATCTAGGGCAAGTATTAGACTAATAACCGAATAGGGCACTAAGGAGAGTATTTGGGCCTTAGAGAAACGAGGTAACAGGGAAGTGGAGAAATCTACTTAATAATGAGCTTAATGATCTGTACATCTCACCAAATACTGTTCGGGAGATCAAATCGAGAAGAATTAAATGGGCCGGGAATGTAGCACATATGGGAAGGAGACGTTTATACATGGTTTAGGTGGAGTAACCTTAGGGAAAGAGACCACTTGGAAGGCCCAGGAGTAGAATGGGAGTAAATATAAAGATGGATCTTGAGGAAGTGGAATGGGAAGGCGTGCAATGGACTGACCTGGCTCAGGATAGAGACAAGTGGCGGGTTGTTGTAAACGCGGTAATGAACCTTCGGGTTTCATAAAATGCGGGGAATTTCTTGACTAGCTGAGAACCGGATAGCTTCTCAAGAAGGACTCTTCTCCGTGAGGAAAGTAAGTAAGTAAGTAAGTATTAGAATAATATCTACCATGAACACGTTGCCTGCTTAACTCGGTCTTGTAACTCTCGTTTCAGGTAAGAGACCAAGGACTGTCTTCTTCTCTGCCGATCACATGAAATACATCGAATTCAATGCTCAAGATCCATATTTTCTGCTTTACTTAACTACACTGTAAGCTGATTAGCTCACGTAGTGTGGAAAAAAAATGACAAGTTGATTTCGGAAGGATATAAAAACAATTAGGTGAATAGTACAGCTTTCGAAACGTCACACCGTGTAGTTTGGTACATATGTACCCACGTTTTAGAGAAACCTTCAGGGCAAGCAGTTTATCCTGAAGACGGAGGCAAAGTCTTCTGTTAAAACGCTTCTCCATATCATATGATATCATCTTAGAAGACAGTTGCCGCTGAGAGAACTCAACAGCACACAAAGAAGAAATTTTCTATTTCAAAGTACTCTTATGCCATTTAACTGGAAGGACTGAGGGAAACCACGAGAACATCAGCTAGGATAGCGATCTCATAGCCATGACTTGAATCGGGTACCTCCAGAAAACGAACCAGAAATGCTAAACTCTACACGGCGACGAAGAATGAAAGCAAACAAATTAGAGGGGCTAGTGTAAACCCAGACACCCCACTATTCCGGTTACGTTGCTGGGAGGCTGGGGATTCAGGACGGCCTTCGACGATATCACCTTCAAATTATTGTTCTTTGAAATATCATTCCCCGAGCCAGCCGAAGGCACCAGGTCACAACATGACCTCCAGAAACACGTTCAGTTTCAGCATACGAAATAGACCCAAACCTAAGGAACGGGTTCCAAAAACTAATTATATTCATGTCTCAATCCTGGTAATGTATATAGAAGACCTGTCTTCGAAACTAACTGCTCTAATAAAATGCATCCCAAGCAATGTCCGTCCATCTGTTCCTTTAATGAGTACTGGATATTGATAACGTATTATTCCTCATATATAAATGGAATAATATTCTGAATCTTAATACTATCAACAGGGTAGTGTATGCTGCATGATCTTGATGCTTTGGAATTTTCATTAAAATAATCGATAAGGTGACCGTGCAAATTTGTGAGGTGGGTAAAATAATATTTAAATGTCGTGACGACTAAATAAGTGCAAAGCACCTGCATTTTATCATCACACATATATAGGAGTACAAATACCGTCACTTCAAATTTCCGACCAGGAAATTATACAGTACGTGGTGGGTGGCCTCTAGTCATGAACAGGTCACACCAAAAATTTCCTTAAAATCGGCCAACTAATTCAAAATTTGGAAGTGTGGTGCAAATGCACACAAGCAAATGTGATCTCATCAACCTACTGTATTTCCACAAGGAATAAAAATGTGCTAAATGGAGCATGCTGGGGTTCGGCCGTCTTTGCAACAAGCAATTTATAGTCTGATGCCATTCAGTGGTCATGGAGACCTACAAGTAATTGCACTGTACTTTTAACAGGTACTGTAATGTGACATCAGAGAGGGGATCGTACCTTAGCATGTCTTTACGAAATAAGATAATAACTTCCTGTTGGTGTTACAGCATTCCAAATGACAGTGTTCAGAATAAGGGCACGCTTTCGCCGTGGCGTTCCGCCGTCAAATTTCCCGGAGAATCGAAATCACTATGTTTTTCTTGCAACAAGTGGCACTTGAGCCCAAATAGCCTCAATGTTGCGCTAACAACTTGTGACACCGCTGAAAACTGGTGTTTTCAAATTTAATAATTGTCCAACAAGATGCGACTTATTCAGTTTATTAAAATTCTGTAGGCAGCTCTACATGTTTCGGGTGTTGACACCCATCATCAGGAACTCGTACAACTGTAATTATAGATTCTGGTATTGATTAACTGCAATGAATAAAACACCCGAAACATGTAGAGCTGCCTACAGAAATGTAATAAACTGAATAAGTCGCATCTTGTTGGGCAATTATTAAATTCGATTCACGATGCACGGACCCATGTGTATAAAATTTATTGATGTTTTCAAGTAAACGTTTAAAGGCTGCAACAAATAAAAGGACTTACGTTTTCATGTAAGGAGAAACGATGTGGACATAAAACTGTGAATAAATAAGGTACAAAACTGAAAAATACTGGTTTAGGTAATCTGGTTTTACTGTACCATTCCTGTATTCAGAAGGGAAATTATTCAGTTTTGCAGTCGCTGAACTAATATATCAATATGAAGACCTTGTTTGAAACTGTGATATTGCAGCAAAGTCTGCTAAGTGGATAGACAGTGATCAGTTTCAAAGTCGCCGCGCTTTGAGACCCATACGAATGGGTAACTCCGATCTTTCATGGGGTAAATACAAATGGAGCGTGAATATAAAACGCTGTCTACGAGACGCGAGGCAGTGTTATAGGGTAGTCTAAAATAAAAGCAACTGGCTAAGATACGAGTAGAACTGGGAGCTGTAGGGTGCGATGTTCGGGTACGAATAGCAGCCGAGTTGGTTTGACTGCAAGGAATACCGCACAATCTTACAGCTTCCAGAAATGCAAAAACACGTAACTGAGCAGCCGATCTCAGAAGTCGCATGACACTTGGTAGCATGAAAGATTCTGAGTTCGTATCCCTTCCACGACAGGAAGTTTTCAAGTGCCTTTCTTTATTGCTTGTCGGTCTCCTCATCGGCATAGCTACGCAACTTTGAATTGGTGTGTGTGTGTGTGAGTGAGAGAGTGAGTGAGTGAGTGTATAAGTGAGTGAGGGAGGGAGGGTGGGAGTGAATGACTGAGAGACTGAGTGAGTTAGTGAATCGACATCCCATACCAAATATTCAGATATATTTTAACTATGTTCCAGGAATGCAAGTACAGTCTTGAGTCGAAATTATGTGCATGCCACGAACTCGAATCCCTTTCAACTGATTCGCTGTGCGGATGTGTTATCACAGTCTATTTGTCTCCACAACTGCACAGTTTCACTTCAAAATTCTTAAGAAGTAATTCCAAAGAGTTAGATGACTGTGAAGAATATGAAAGAACACACCGAGAGCATGTATGTGGCATTTCCTGAACTATAATGAAACCACGGAAAGAAGTCCTGTGGATCAAACTCCTCCTCACTACTAACCCCCCCCCCCCACTGCAGCGTACTTCCTGTGTTACCCGCCAGGCGTCTAGCCATTCTGTTCACAGGAATTTTGGTAGTGATAACAAAGCGACAGCCTTCTGTGGAAAACAGCTCTTACTTTTGGTTGACAAGAGACAGTAGGAACTGCAGTGGAGCATAATAGGAAGAAAGAGGTGAGCCTCGCGAGCCCCATTATTCCGTGGTCGCATTACATATCATGTTGGATATAGCGCTTGCCCAGACATTGACACTCGTGAAATCGTTTCTTCTCTCTGCACTGGAACAGCTGTCCAGTAAGTCACGAATTTTAAAACTTCCGAAAAGAAACCGAGAGTGGAGGGGGAAAACAATGTGCTGCGGGTGTTCTATTAAATTTAGAGAGGCTGAAACTTCACAGGAAGAAAGTGTGATTAGAGTCCGCTTCTTTGCCACTGAAATCTGTTTGGCAAACTTTTATAAATCTGCACTGAAGAGAAGTCGCAGGGCTCCATGTATGGCACCGTCACCAGGACCTGCAGAGCGTCGAGGCTCAGCACTTATCAATCCTGCTTCGCATCCCGGAGACTGAACTTCCTGACCGAGGTACATTACGGTTTTTTATGTTTGTTGGACCGTGCATCATTGTGATAACCGAAGAATAAAAACCAACTAGATGTCACTTATTATTTTATTGTACTTCTTATAGGCTCAACATGTTTCGGGCACTACTTTGCCCATCATCAGGAGCTCGCGACTATATTGTTGATTACCACACTGGTCGTTTCGTTCTTGGTTTGCTGTAGGTTGGAGGTTAGGTGCGGTTAGGTTGGAGTAGTTTCCGGGCTGCACCTGCAGAACGAAACGACCAATGTGGTAATCAACATTATAGTCGCGAGCTCCTGATGATGGGCATAGTAGTGCCCGAAACATGTTGAGCCCATAAGAAGTACAATAAAATAATAAGTGACATCTAGTTGGTTTTTATTCTTCAACATTAGGGTTTTCTTCAGACTTTCAGGGAAATACTACCGAGTGTATTAAATATTCCACGTCAGCTTTATTCAGTACCCATAAAATTCATCACCCAGTCATTGGATGCTTCGTAATATTAAGTGTCGGAAGCTTAACCATTAAACTCAGATCTTGAACCTGTAAATGTCACAGTAGGAAAGTTCGAAAATAATAGCCATGACGATAAGGGCATTCGAAACTGCGATGCCAGGCTTTAACCAATTAAACATCGATACGTTTTGGGCATGCGGCCACTGGAATCGGCATTAAAAGCAAGCCTCCTGTAAAGTTCTCAGCCCTCATGGTTCATACTTATAAAATCTAATTCCGAAATACCCCAACATCAACTTTCATTTAAATGCAACGAATGTCCTCCTTGAGATTGTCTAAAGACAGTGTACCCATTATTTGTTAACTGAGACCCTGATTTTAACGTCATGGCTTAATTTATAGTAAGGTGCGATGAAAAGATGATTATAAATTTTGATTATGTGAAAATTTAGATGAAGTCGGTGGTACACGCATCTCAGAGTAGGCACGCTGTCCCGACATTTTTTGCGGTGAGACCCGTAAAGAGCATACGAAACCTGTCAATTGGCCAGTTAGGTGACCGAACCGGGCGCCACCCGAATGCAATCGTAAAGCTTTTCCATTACATTACCAAGCTCCATAGGTTTCAAGTTTATAGTCGTGACTATTATATGCATAGGCAATGTGTAGGTCCCAGCACGCTACTAGAGAAGTGTACTCGCCAACCGTTTGAAACACGAATAATATAAAGAAATAAATAATACTGGGGAAAGTCAGCTCCTACGTCGCAGGCAACAATTTTATTACAATTAAAAAACAGTCGGTTAATTTTTTTCACGAAAACGTTAACTTTGAGATTCATAAGAAAACTTAAGTACGCTTGGTGGAAAAAATTAAGAGTTTCCTAATCTCACAGCAGACGGTACACTGGGATTTGAGAAAATAAATAAACACAGCAGTAAGAACAGTATAATACATGGTGTTGAGGAGAATATTTGGACCTAGGAGGAATGAGGTAACGGTGGAATGGAGGAGATTGCATAACGTGGAGCTAAATGATCTGTACCCCTCACCCAATATTGTGCGGGTGATAAAATCGAGAAGAATGAGACGGGCTGGGTATGTGGCGCGTATGGGTGAGGAGAGGGAGGTGTATAGGGTCTTGGTGGGGAAACCGGAAGGAAAGAGACCAATGGGAAGACCTAGGCGTAGATGGGTGGATAATATTAGGATGGATCTCCAGGAGGTGGGATGTGGGTATATGGACTGGATTGGGCTGGCTCAGGATAGGGACAGGTGGCAGAAACTTGTGATTGCGGTAATGAACCTTCGGGTTCCGTGAAATGCGGAGAATTTCTTGACTAGCTGCAAACCAGTTAGCTTCTCAAGAAGGACTCTGCACCATGGAGTAAGTAAGTAAGATCAGTATAATAAAGCCAACGAATAAAATAAAAAAGATGGTAAGGTCTAAGCTAGGTCGAGCAAGTGTTTAATAGCACGCAGACTAGTTTTACAATGATAGGCGTCTTTTGCTTTCCATGAGCTGTGATTGCCTGCAGGAAAATTAACCTCAGTTGAGCACGATACAAAAAAATAAAATAAAATAAAAATAAAAAAACTGTCATCTAATCACAGACATCTAACACAATGTTTATGCTGGGTTTTAGCATATCTACGTTAAAATTGCTGCTGACACCAATTGTCACGTGCTAGATATTGTAAAAAATCAAATAAACCAAGGTGTAAAAAGCATGGAAAAAGAAGAAGCTATACGTGTACGTCGAATGACCTACAGACATTTTAAAATAACGTCCTCAAGTATACAGTCCACACATTTTAACGTATGAATAACCTCCGACAAGTAGAAGAAACGTAGATCGAACAAGTAAAGGAGGGACAGACCAAATGCACAAAAGACGAAACAAGCCTGGCTGGTTTACACCCTGCTGCTGCCGACAATAATGATGGAAGTACACATTACGAAATCGTAGGAAATAATAATTATGAGTAATAAAAGAAGATAAGAGTAAAGCGTAGACAATCGGTTGTAGTCATCAAAGCAACTGAACTTCCTGTCACTGCACTTCCTTTCGGACAGCCACCAAATGGACGTTAACGGATAGCAACACCCCGGGGTAGCCCCAGTCATGTTAAATATCAATGGCAAGAAGGCCTAATCGCAATTCTTCAGCCCTATCACCAGCTGGTACAGTGAAGACAGTATACTATGTTTTGTGCGCAGAGTGTCGCAAACATTTGCTGGCTCTTCGATGATGCCGTGTCAAGTAGTCTTTGACAGTCGTGAGTGCTCAGTTGGTAAAGTGAAGGGATATGAACCGAAAGGTCAGGTTTGAAGTTTCGGTAGCAAAAGTTGAACACTCTTGCCCTCATCAATTCCAGCGTTAAGAAGAAGAAGAAAAAGAAGAAGAAGTTGTGGTGGTGGTGGTGGTAGAAATAGAAGAAGAAGAAGTAGTGGTAGTGGTGATGGTGGTGGTAGTCGTAGTAGTAGTAGTAGTAGTAAAAATAGAAGAAGAAGAAGAGGAAGAAGAAGAAGTAGTAGTAGTGGTAGTAGTAGTAGTAGTAGTAGTAGTAGTGGTGGTGGTGGTGGTAGTGGTAGTAATAGTAGTAGTAGAAATAGAAGAAGAAGAAAAAGAAGTTGTAGTAGTAGTAGTAGTGGTGGTGGTGGTGGTAGTAGTAGTAGTAGTAGTAGTAGAAATAGAAGAAGAAAAAGAAGTGGTAGTAGTAGAAGAGGAAGAAGAAGAAGGAGGAGGAGGAGGAGAAGGAGGAGGTTACAATAACGGAGATTACGTGGCCTTTAACGGCAAAGTTCAAATAGACAGTGATGAAAAGGGGAAATTGGTTACAATTATCACAAAGCCATTTTGTTTCATTCAGACGTGCGCCCAGAAAATTTATTTTTCATTCTTTCAAAGGCGAGCATTTACTGAATACTCAGCCACTAAATACATTACTTTTATTCACCAAATAAACTAAATCAACTAAACCCTAACTATCGTCGCTTGTTGCACAAATCAACAATCCATACTTTACAACTAAAATAGCTTATCATGCGGTACGTTGAAACGCAAAGCCACTTTTTTTTAGACATTAGGGTGTGTCTTGGCACACCCGGCACATTCCATGCGCACGCCTATGATCCTGCCTTAGTTTGTTATGTAAGTAAAGTGGTACTGAACAGTGTCTTAAATGTGTAGTAACACGAAAAACAAAGAAGTAATTTAGACATGTCTGGCGCCTGCATTTGCTCTTCATGCGATGCCGGGAACTTGACGTCAGTTACCATAAGAACAGCCTTATTATTATCGCATGAATCTGGTATCGAGGGAGGGAAACTTAAAAGACGTTTGTCAAGGGACGATCTTCCTGAGGATGATCATTTGGATGCTGGAAACATGTCGGAGACATTATAATGAACTTAAAACATTAATGTAAAAAGTGTGCATTTTGTTGGTTATTATTACGTAACTGAGAACCGTGTTCACTTCCTGAGTGCAGAAGACAAATAACGCCAACAGTGGCATTCGCCACGCTCGATTCGATGTTTACCCAATTTCTCCGCACACCGCCACTAATACAAATCTACATTACGTAAGGCAAACGTAATCAAGCTCTAACACGCTATCGTAAAACATCGCCTACAATTCGTCTTGTACTTAAAAAATATACGAGTATAACACACAACACATGCTCCTACGTAGCCTATAAAGTAATCTATTATCTGCAAAAATAAATTTGAATTAACGCGAAATTCTAATCAAAATTCGAGATTTCAAGCTTCTACCGAGGTGTAGTTGAGATTTTCGCTCTTCTGAGTTGTTGGTAACCAACCACCAATCAACGCTGCCAACATCCTACAAAAGCGAATACCTCGAGCAAAATTACAATTGATAACAAACAAGATGCAACTATTTTTATTTATTTACTTTAATCAGCTCTACATGTTTCTGGCGATGTTTTCGTCCATCATCAGAAGCATATCACTGTAGCTACATTCTGGTGTTGTCCACCGAAGTTGCTGCTGGCTGGGGTTGCGCATTGCGCATTGCGCAACCCCAGCCAGCAGTAACATCGGTGGACAACACCAGAAGCTGTAGCTACAGTGATATGCTCCTGATGATGGGCTAAAACATCGCCCGAAACATGTAGAGCTGATTAACGTAAATAAATCAAAATAGTTGCATCTTGTTGGTTATCAATTGTAATTGCACTAGTGATGCACGTAAACACGATTTTAAAACTCGAGTAAAATGTCTGAAGTACACCCCCCATAAAAGTAAAGCTTTCCCTGTCCACGGCATAAGGGCGCATAGGGGTAGAAGAAATATAGCTTCACTCGTTTCTAACCTCGGCCCCAAATGGAGGTGGAATAATAACTTCACGTTCCGGCCAACTTACCCCAGAGACAGAACCCCGGTACCCATTAAATAGGAGGCAGGGTGGGAAGTCTAGGCGTTTTGAAGAAGAGAAAAATCTCTTCACCCTACCGGGACAAGAAACCCAAACCGTCCAGCCGGTAACCTAGTCACCATACGGGCTGCATTACCCAGTTCATGTTTATCTCCTGTACCAAATTCAATCCAAATACACAACGTGATAAAACACAAGGAACGGAGAAATGCCGGAATTCCCAGGAAGATGTTCCAATTCAGGCCAATGAGTAAGGGTATAGAACACCAAAATCAAACTAATTAAAGGTTAAGAGAAACGTACCGGTCCCTAAAATGTGGCTAATTACGTATGAGTCTGATCGGGACTGATTTTTTTGTCATGGGATATTTCACAGGGGAATTCACAAGGTTCACACGTCGGTAAGATAGGAAAGCAATGGTCGGTGACATAACAAACCACCGCATGTATGTCACAGAAATGTACTTGCATGTCGTTCACTCAGAATTAATAAGACAAACGGCCACCAGAAGTCCCACACTAGATGCACCGTACACAAAATTTACATTGTCTTAGTACATTTTACAACACACTACCACAAGGTTATGCAATTTTGACGACGCGTTGTTTTGCTATTTCGCTATTTATATGTTATACTGTGCAACTGTATACGGAATTGCTTTCTAAGCTGTTACGAAACTGTGCTAACGTAATAAACAGTATTAATCAACGTACAATATAAAACTTGAAAATAAAAGAATCCTTGAAGTACGCTACATAATACGTAATTGATGCAGCTAGCAAAATAATAGAATATATAACCGTTAGATAGATCTGAGCTACACTATGCTCCTGATAACTGGGACCGAGCTAAGAGATAAGGAAGCAGAATTAATACCTTTGCACGCAGGATATCACGGTCAATATATGTCTCAGGGTGGAACAAAACGGTCCGTGACAAAAAAAATGAACAATGCACAATTACAGTCATAGTTTAACAACGCTAATATTGCCACTGAAGTGTTACGTGGGTGAAACGGTTTATACGTATTTTGAGGATGCACAAAACGGGGAATTTTGTAAGACAAAACCGGGAACAGATGTTCGTAAACCGGAGCCAAATTCCCTGCAAAGTCTTGGAAAGGACTTCATGACCTTGTAACCAGGCGTTGGCAAGGAACGTGTACAGAGAATCTGCAGGAGAGGTCAAGGTTTGAACAGCCTTCTAAGGCCAGAAAGTAGGGCATTAACGCATGCGTGATTTTGAATCGAATCGTGACAAGTCAACTGCTAGCTGTGGTGTATGGAAACTTAAGGCGACCGATAGAAATGCCGGTAACAAATATCGACGTCTATGACAACAGACTTAGTCAGCGCACTGTCCCACCAGACGTGCAACATCAGAAACCGCATGTCAAGCAACATATCTGTCCTCTGCTGTCCCCTCTTCCGTCCTTACGAACCTGTGTAATAGTTCCACTCTCCATAAAGGAACTGTGTCGATATATTATTAACGGTTTGTTACTACACCTACTTTATTGACTGAATGGTTCCAATTAACAATGCCATTTTTGCTGTAAATGTGTGTGTAAAATTTGTATCACATATTAAGGGAAGAACACAGATTGTGGTTTTTAAGGTAGATATTTGTATCTGAGAGAGAATAAGTGACAAAGAGGCTTCAGAAAACTGCACAGTGAGGACATTCATAGTAGTTTTTATTTTTGCTAATGTTATTAGAGAAATAAAAAGTACAGAGAATGAAGGGGCCCAGTAACGGACTCACAGAAAATACCAGAAACGTACTGACTACATAGTCGTATTCGGAAGGCCTGAAGAGATGAAAATATTTAAAAGACCTAGACAAAGATGAGGAAATACTAATAAAATGGATCTTAAATAAACAGCACATGGAGACATGGACAACAGTCATTTGACACGAGATACGTATCAGTAACAATTTCTTGTAAATATGGTAAAATATCTCCGGGTTCCATCAAGGGCGGAGAACTTCTTATCCAGCCGGATGACACTTTTTCTGGCATCCTACTTCATGAATGCAGGCAGGTAGTTACAACTACTTACGCTGCATAGCGTTAAATGATAGAATCATATCTGATGGAGATAAAATCAGCGTACATCTTCAGGTAGGAGGCCAATAGGATGAACGTAGACTGCCGAGGGAAGAATCTGTACAAGGTTGTTTGTCAGATTCTTGAATGATCGTTCAATCTGGGCTGTGACCTTCTGGATTATGATGCTTTGTAGTGTGGCAGGTGGTTACTAATGTTTTCAAGGAACACACCAGCTAAGCATGTTCCTCCAAATCGTCAGTAAACAGCTACGACATTATCCGGTTTCATATATCTACTTCCAACTTCAGAATGGAGACAACAGCTTCTTCCTTCACACTGGTAACCTCCTGCCAGACCTCAATCCAAATTTTCACTGTTGTAAAAGCCTCACATCTCACACAGCCTACTTAGGCTTTTCGTCACTGACCATCGGTTGCAGTGTCTGGTGTTAGCATCTTCCGCAGACAGCAGACAGTAGACCGCGCCGTGGTGTTCGCACATCCAGCCAGTCACGAGTCATCAGGCTTCTCAAGATGTGTACCGTAACTGCAGAAGACCCAGAAACCGTTGGGTCACTCGCGGTCACTGACTGGCAGCTCTCAGGGCAGGGAGCCCCAGCTTATACGCTTCGTCGCTTCTAGTGCCACCACGCGCAAAAATCGAATTCTATCGACGTTGTAAAGGCTGCTTGTCTCAGGGAACATATACATGAGACGTAAAACTTGTGTAGCTAACTAAAACCTATAAACTATATTTTAAAGGGACTTGTACTGTACGTTAACTGGCAGAGTGCCTGGACCTGCACGATGTTGTTTGGCAGGGTACATGGAAATGCACGAAAACGGGCGGAGATGAGTCATGTCTTCCCTTCCGTAAGTTTCTTCTCAAAATCCATTCAAATTATTTTGCTGAAACTTAATATTACACATATGTATCGAAAGTAACCACAAAAATTTAATTTCTGTCTGCAACCGTCCTGAATACGCTCTACTGACTCAGTTCGAACTTCAGTATTACAGCGGCTTTTATGCTTCCTTTTTCTAATTAATTTTAATTTGTCCTCATTTGTAAGTTAGTGAGTATAATATTTTAGGTGCGTTCGCAAAATTGCTAACAGCGACTTTTAGCTGTGCCATGTCTGTTCGTCTGTCCGCATGGAAAAACTCGGCTCCCACTGGTTGAATTTTCGTGAATTTTGATATCTAAGTATTTTTATAGAATATATCGAAAAAAACCCAGGTTTTATTAAAATTGGACAAGAATAAAGGGTACTTTATATGAAGACTAATATACATTTTTATCATGTCTCGCGCAATTCTTCTTAGAATGAAAAATGTTTCAGACAGAAGTTGTAGAGAAACTCGAACACACACTGGATGTTCAACATTCCCCCCCCCCCCGGAAATCGTGCCGTTTACGAGATAATGTGGAAAAATACGTTAGACCCGGGCAGGCCACAGATGACAATATGGGGCACGCGTACTGCACACTGGATACCTAAGGCTACAAACACATTTTCAGAATATGCAATAATATTGTTTTTCCATTGCAACAATGGTTACACGAAAGCGCCTTAATATTACGTTACACGTACATTACCTCTCTTGCTAATCATTAATTACATAGCTGAACGGATAAAAACTACATCTCGGTCCAACATGTTAACTAGAAACAAGGCGCAAGATAGTGAGTGATGATTCCGTGTCCGAAGACAGACGATGTCTGAATTGTCAATGACGAGACAGTTGAACACTCAACTATCAAACACAGGTCAGTGTTACATTTCATGCGACACTCTTCCTGTAACTGACTGTAATCACTCCAGCACAATTGTGTCATTTGCAAAGTCTATATTAAGAAAAATCCAACGAGATGCAGCAGTATGCAGTCCCGACCTGACCACGTTGGAGCGAGTTAACTGTACCGATTTTATGACCTGTACCGGAGGCTGCGGTTACAGTTTTTAGTAGTTCTGATGATGGGTGCGGTGGACACCCGAAACATGTAGAGTGATATTGCAGTAAATAAATCATACTGCATACTGTTGCATCTCATTGGATTTTTATTAATATAGACTTATGATGCACGGAACCATGAACCTAAAATTCATTTGCAAAGGTTTGCTGAACAAACAGAAAGCTGAATAACAGTGTAAGCAAGACAAGTCATATAAATTATTTATACAATGATATGTATTTGGTGATCAATTAGCGGTATTGTGCTTGTGTCATGCCCACAACAGCCCCACTCGTTTCGGACTCTTCTGTCAGTTATTTAGAGATAATGGCCCCTTCTGGAGGTACTGATGTGTGTCAGTTGGGACTGTCCGTCCATATGGGCCCGTCTCTGCATTGTCTCACTGAAAATGTCCATTAATTACTTTGTAATTGTTTCTGTAGTCCTTCAGTCACATTCTGCAACAACGGAATCCCTTGGCTTCATTTGACGATTTTTTTCCTTAAATAAAAGGGTTCCACACAATATTTCAGGTTAACAGAGATTAAGCACATACCGACAACTGAGAAAACTACAATTCGTATCATTCATCTGACATTAAGCCAAAAGGCGTGAGATGGGCAGGATATATAGCATGCATGGTGGAAGTCCACAAACATCGTTTATTTTACTCGAAGAATGGTAATATCGAAAACAGGGTAATTCCAAATTGACCACAGAAACATCAGAAGACAAGAACTGGATTGAAGTGGCTTAAGATAAGTTCAAAAGGTGCAATTTTCTGATGACATGGTGGCATTCGGATCCCGAAACAAGAAACAACTTCTTTATCACCTGTATGTCAGTTAATTGAATCAGATTGAAATTGCAAATTACAAATAGGTTTGCAGCTTTGGAGACCTTAAACGAGGACGAGGATGTAAATAGGATTTGGGGGAACATTAAACATAATATCCAAATTTCGTCAAAAGAGAGTCTAGGTATGCACGAATGGAAACAGCATAAACCCTGGTTTGATGAAGAATGTTTAGGTTTTTTGGATCAGAGGAAGCGGGCAAAAATGCAGTGGGTACAGGATCCATGCCAAA
>Ga0131853_10006447_pt1 | contig 21184 bp, 14 predicted proteins | sample TergutLab28metaG_FD_92764 | JGI IMG/M metagenome (GOLD analysis project Ga0131853, IMG submission 92764) | Labiotermes labralis P1 segment gut microbial communities from Petit-Saut dam, French Guiana - Lab288 P1 (version 2) (version 2) | ecosystem: Host-associated > Arthropoda: Insects >...
GCTCCAGGTCTAGAAAACAGAGATTAACGGCTGTGGGGACCCGTTGCGCTGACCACGTGACACCCCTCTATCCGCGAAAGTTGGCACTAACTTCGCCGATCGGCGGCGGCCGCTCTGTCGGTATAGTTCGCGTGCGGACTAAGGCCACGGAGTTTAGTTTTTTGTTTTGTTTTTGGGAGCCGAGTTGTTCTAGGCGGAAGGACAGACATATATGACGAAGCTATTAGTCCCTTTTCGCAAGTTTGTGAAAGCTGACCAACACGTGGTTTATTGGCCAATGAAATAACCAAACAACTATGCCCTGGTTTACCAACAAACAATGTCATACCAATTAAAGCACACAGTGTGTTAATGCAAACGAACACTGTTGGTCGACGAGCTGTGAGATATATATATATACACACACACACACACACACAGTCGCTGATTACAGTAGCATTCCGATCGGTGGACGCACTTTTTGACTACTAACGCTGCTTCACGAATGGACGACACAGTTTAAGAGCGTAACAAAGGAAGTCAAGAAGTATCTAGCATCGAGAGACAATTAAATTGCACAGAAAGTCAGATTCGTAGCCAGCCGTTGCCCTATTGATTAAACCAAAGACCAAGTAATAAATAGTCAATAGATACTTGTGAAAGTGGCTCTGTCAGATGAGAGTGTTAGGAGTCGTACACCCACTCAGATCGGGAGCATAATGCTGCCTTTCAGGTATGTGCGTACAACAATGGAATAAGTCGTCGCAGTTTTTTTTCTGTGGTGTGCAGCCGCGTACATTCCGTGCGTAGCCTGAACACTCTGAACGCTCCGAGATGTGTTTCGTGGTTAGTAAACTTATAAAGCATAGCGGTTACTGTGTGTGCCACTAATCGTAACGTTAAAATGTGCTACATTCTACCCACGTAGTATTTATATGTTTTGTATGAATCTCAGAAAGGAAACAATGAAGTGTTCCCTACACAGCAGTAGATGATTGGTTTTTATAACCGAGGAGACAAGTGTTTACAGCGCGGTACGGACTGAAACTTTAAATAAAATGGATTAGATTTCTGACTGAAATGGTTAAGAACGACGCGTGTTCTCAAGGAGAATCAGTATCCAACTGCTGCTCGAGAGTCCTAATGCCACTCTGTGACGTAGACCACGGGGTCATAAAATGTTCAGTTCCGGGAAATGAGTCCCGTTTTCTAAATTACGTTAAGGGGAAGCATGTGTCTGTGCTGCTCTTAATGTTATGGACATTTGTTCTAAGTGAGCGAAAATAGTTCCATGGATGGTGTCGGTGGGATGCATAGCGCTCCTGATTTCTTTGTTCAGGAGGGCGGGGGTTCAAGTCTCGGCCTGAAGACCAACTCTCCTGTCTACCTGGATAAGCATCTCATTAGTCTATCGCCGATCCCAGTTCATTATTCACAAACCTTTTCACCGTGTGCCGATGATGATTCATATACCCTGAGTTACTGGCAGAATCGTAAAGTACATAATAAATAAAGATGAAATTTGAGTTGTTCGCGTCGGAGAATGTTAATATACCGTATATTATCGAATCTAATCCGCACCCTTTTTACAGTTTCAGAGAGCTAAAAAAAAATCAGATGCGGATTAGATTCGCGGTCGTGAGCTGGATTTTGGAAAAATGATACAGCCGCTGTATGTGCCGTAAGAACAATACAATACAATAATTTATTATTTATAATATTATATAATATATAATACTTGTAATTATTATTCATCAGACTTGCCGTCATCACTCATAACTGAATCGCTATCCGTCACCCAGTCACTATCATCTTTATCTTCACCATCGTCCACCAAAAGGTGCGGATTAGAACCGCGAAGTAACTTCTTTTTTCGTTTAAGAAATCGGCAAAAACTAGTGCGGATTGGATTCGAGAATATACGGTACTTTGGAAAGGGTATGTAATGAAACACAACTATGTCAATTAAGATGTTTAATGACTATAGTGGACAACTACATGTTTCGGCCCCTACTGACCATCTTCAGGTTGTTTTCAAGAGAAGGAAGGAAGAGGAACACGTCTCTTCACAATACCAGGGCACCAAGAAACTTCAAACTCGATACTAGCCACCAGACCCTATCGTGCTTCTAGCCAGAGCATAACACCGCATTCAACATAGAAATTAATTATTATGCAACAAAGCCCGAACGTAGAGATCACGTTCGCGCACTATATATATAGTAGGACCTTATGTTCTCTTGAAGACAACCTGAAGATGGCCAGTAGGGGGCCGAAACATTTCTAGTATAGCCATTAAATACACCTTAATTGACATAGCTGTTTTTGATTACATACCCTTTCAAGTCTTCACACACACAACGGGGGTGACATACTTCCAAGTTGATATACATTCTTCTAAAATGCAGTGACGTGTGGTTTGGTAGATAGGTACCAACGTTTCGGGTGAACCTATGCCTCCAATTTCATTGTAGAAGGGAGCAAGCACATTATTATGTCTAGAAAACGGCAGCAAAATCCCATGTCGAAGATACCGAGGTTGGGGCATGCTGTCAGGTTTCTTTAGTATATGTCCATGCCCTCTGATCACGGATGAGAAGCATATCAGTTGACTGTCGTGGTTCTAAGGCCGCTTTGAGCCGTATGTCCCCTCTGATGACTGTCATCCTCATTATCATCATCCAGTAAATGGAAGTAAACAGTTCACAGAAATGGAGGGTCGACGACGCAGAGGCGTTAGAGAGACCGGAGGCGGGGGAGCGTGGAGCTAAACGATGTGGAATTTTAAAAAAAGAAGCGTATCAAGTGAAAATCTCTGACACGTTTGAAGCTTTGAAAATTTCGTCTTTTAGCGACTGCACAAAGGTATCATGTCGTACCATTAAAGAATTTTCATCGTGGATTTATACAGCAATGAAACTTGTTGGTAGCGATGTGAAATTTAATTGGAGCAGGCCCTTTGTGTGCTGTGATAATGTGACGTGTAAGAGGTGTGCTTTGCCGTATGCGGAGGCACGGACGACGCCGTGTAGGTGGAGAGGGGGAGAGGGGGGGAATGGCGGTGTAGTTGACCACTTTTTAGACTAGTATTACATGAAGTTGAGATATATAGAACTATAATTTTGCCTTTTGTTTTGTGTGGGTGTGAAACTTGGTCGCTGACATTGCGGGAGGAAAGGAAGCTGAGGGTGTTTGAGAACATGGTGTTGAGGAGAATATTTGGACCTAGGAGTGACGAGGTAACGGCGGAATGGAGGAGATTGCATAACGAGGAGCTAAATGATTTGTACTGCTCACCCAATATTGTGCGGGTGATAAAATCGAGAAGAATGAGATGGGCTAGGCATGTGGCGTGTATGGGTGAGGAGAGGGAAGTGTATAGGGTCTTGGTGGGGAAACCGGAGGTAAGGAGACCACTGGGGAGACCTAGGCGTAGATGGGTGGACAATATTAGGATGGATCTCCAGGAGGTGGGATGTGGGTATATGGACTGGATCGGGCTGGCCCAGGAGAGGGACAGGTGGCGGACGCTTGTGAGTGCGGTAATGAACCTTGGGGTTCCGTGAAATGCGGGGAATTTCTTGACTAGCTGCAAACCAGTTAGCTGCTCATGAAGGACTCTGCACCATGGAGTAGGTAAGTAAGTATTACATGAAGTTGAGGGGGGGGGGGGGGGTCAGCTGTACATTCTGCTCTCTGTATCGTCGGGATAAGAAGCCCAGTTTGCTCTGGCCAAGCTGGCATAAGAAGAACTGGTAGGGAAATTTCGCGGGAGATAAACGTGTCTGCCATTGCTGGGAATCAAACTCTGTTTCCGTGGTCATAGAGACGGTAATGTAGCTACTATACCGACTGAGCTGTCCCAGTTCCGGTTGCAGTAATAAAAAAATTGTTTTTTAAAGGCGATTTTGTAAAATTGCGAAAAGGGACTATTAGCTTCGTCATGTCTGTCCGTTAGTCCGTCAGCTTAGAACAACCCGACTCCCACTGGACGGATTTTCACGAAATTTGGCATTAGAGTATTTTGGGAAAACCTGATGAGAAAGTTTCATTAAAATCTGACAAGAATAACGGGCAGTTTACATGAAGACGAATGTACATTTTTGATCACATCTCGCTCATTGCTTCTTAGAATGGAAAATGTTTCATACAAAAGTTGTAGAGAAAGTTTGAAACATGCATTTTTTGTTTAGTAACGTTTGTGTGTGTGTGTGTGTGTGTGTGTGAGAGAGAGAGAGAGAGAGAGAGAGTTGCTATGCATGTGGGTGGAAGTATAGGCGAGCCTTGATTCTGAATTCGTATTTAAAATTAAGTTGGTCGATGAATGAAGAGGTCGCTGATTAGAAGTTTGGGTGTCAAAAGGAATCGCGTTGGATTTGCCCTGTAGAATCATTTCTATACATAAAAAGATAAACTTAACCTATAACCTGCCATAAAGGCACCGAGGGGGAGTAGAGGTATATCTCTACCCATTCTTTAACTTTGGCTTTAGACGAGTTGGTAAACGCCACGCCCTGGCCGCTTTACCCCCGAGCATGTCCCGGGTGTGTCTCAGGGTCTGTTTGGAGGGGTACGTAAAATCTCACCCCTCCACCCGGTTTCGATCCCCGGACCGTCCAGCCCGTAGCCAGTCGCTAATATCTATGCCTAATACGAAGCAAATTCGGCACGGCTGAATGAAAGCAATGAATGTGGGGTCGCGCCCTAGAGTTATGAGCAGGAACATGGCACATAGGGACCGACGGTTTTAATCTTAAGGTGTGTCATCACAGTTGTGTTAGGTCAATAAAACAAAGCTGTAGCCTGTATATATCTGTATACACATACAGTCATGAACAATACAATATTACAGTTAGTAGCGATATAATATATATATATATATATATATATATATATATATATGCATGTTAGAATCATAAGTTGTTCACAATTGATGTAACCCCTTAACATGTTTATTTAAACTTTTACTAATCCCGCGATTTGTGATGTAAGACGAGATCTCGTCCCCATCCAAAATTACCACCCCCCTCACACGCACGCGCACACTCACACACTCACTCTCTCTCTCCGTATAGTCACTTAATAAGTTCTTTGGACAACCTGATGATGACCTACATATAGGGCTGAAACGTGTAGTTGTGTATTATATATCGCTAATAATTGTAATATTGTTTTGTTCATGACTGTAAGCTACGGCTTTGTGCTATTGACCGACGGTTCTTTTATAATCGACGCTTTCCCAGTCGGTTGTCAGGGTTAACCAAATTTTAATAATAAAGAATGGACACATTTATTTAAATGGTGAATTGATTAATGCACTTTACATGCGAAGAGTACTGTATTATGTGTGTGTGGTGTGTGTGTGTGTGCGCGTATTTGTGTGTGGTGTGTGTGTGTGTGCGTGTTTGTGTGTGTGTGTGTGTGTGTGGGCGTGTTTGTGTGTATGTGTGTGTGTAGTAGGGTGTGTGTGTGTGTGAGACTGATAAATCATTATGGTAAGTGAATAGAGGTGCCAGTGGCGTAGCTAGTTTTTTTTTTTTGGCGCCCGGGGCGTGTAAGGACAATTTTCACCTGTAACAGAAATTATGGCCCTTTAACAAGTCATAGTCATGTATTGAATTCTGTTTCAATTTTTTTATATACACTGGTCCGTGCATCGTGAATCAAATTTAATAATTGTCCAACAAGATGCGACTGTATTCAGTTTATTACATTTCTGCAGGCAGCTCTACATGTTTCGGGTGCTGACACCCATCATCAGCAGCTCATACAGCTGTAATTACAGCTTCTGGTATTGATTAATTGCAATGAATGAAATACGCTGCTGTTAATACAAATATATAATTTAAAATTCTAGATGTTTCGGCTCATTGAGCCATCATCAGGCCAATTCACAAACCATATGAAGGTACTGTACATTCAGTAGATGTGCACATCGTGGGATCCTACAATGTGCACATCTACTGAATGTACCTCTAATATGAGAGGTACTGTACATTCAGTAGATGTGCACATCATGGGATCCTACAATGTGCACATCTACTGAATTTACCTCTAATATGAGGGGTACTGTACATTCAGTAGATGTGCACATCGTGGGTTCCATGTGCACATCTACTGAATATACCTCTAATATGAGAGGTACTGTACATTCAGTAGATGTGCACATCGTGGGATCCTACAATGTGCACATCTACTGAATGTACCTCTAATATGAGAGGTACTGTACATTCAGTAGATGTGCACATCGTGGGATCCTACAATGTGCACATCTACTGAATGTACCTCTAATATGAGAGGCACTGTACATTCAGTAGATATGCACATTGCGGGATCCCACAATGTACACATCTACTGGTTTTACCTCTAATGTGGTTTCTGAATTGGCCTGATGATGGCTCAATAAGCCGAAACATGTTGTCAGATTTGTAGATTGGTAATAAACGTATTTGTTGTTTTCTGATTGAATTGAATAAACTTTTAATTTAATTTCATGGTTATTTTCGCTTAATCATGTCGTCAAGAAAAGGATTGTGGATCATTATATACATTTATGCAGTAAGGTCTGGTACAAAAGTATCTACTGAACTACCGAAAGTGTCTTTCCAAGTTAGACATTTTTAGAAAGTTTATGATTCGGCGTTTGGGACATTTTCCTTTTATAATTAATTCCTTATTAGAAATTGCTTTTGAACAAAAACTCTAACTTTAAAAATTGACAGTGCTGCCGCTACTGGAAGCCATGAGAAGTACCTACATCAAGTATATTAATTTCCCTTGGCCTGCAATAGTGGTTAGCACATAATCGTAAGAGAATTGCAAAAATTCTGTATAGCAGCGCAAGTTACTAACTCTAGGAAATCTATCCTTATATCCACGATTCATTTATGTCCATCAGATCCTACCATTCCCTTTAAACTATACAAGAGACGAATTCCAATCAAAATCGTGTTTGTTATGACTACCAGTTAAGGCCCAAGGGCAGACGCTTAGACGTCCTGGAATATAACTACCATCGTCTGTTTGTTCCCATGGCCAGCTCTGTGTGACATTTTTGCGAGAGACTTCATTTGACATCATCGCTTTTGAAATCACTGGGGATCAAAGGCATCGTATAGAAGCTGATATGTTCATACCATCGAACACTTGATATCGGGAAGTGCTTCAGTGTTTCAAGTATATAAATATATCTGTGTTGAATAAATATTTTATTGTTTCTACGTTCGAAGAATTCGCGCGGTTACAACGATGTATTGAAGGGACTTTACCGCTAGTAAAGTGTATTAACGAAACATTTGTACGACAATGACCTGAAAACGAGAGAATTAAAAGAAGTTATTGCAAACATAACTGTCAAAACAAACAGACCACAATAAACGTCACCTTAAACCAACATATTCAGTTATTTATGCTTCATTGTGTCCGATTATAGTTTCGTTTCAGATTAACCTAAATCGTGTTCCATGACATTTACTTTTTAGTCTGTGCGATTTTATTGGTCTGGAGATCCGGTAGGATTTTTGAAAACTATAAAATAGATCCACGGCAAGAAAAGTTGTTGAAACTCTCCGGTATGGATTTTATAAATAAAGCCGAGGAAACTTTTATCTGCTTTTATTTACAACATTTTCCTGGCACAAACTTTAATTCCGCATTTTGACCTTCTACTGCCCCAGACTCAGAAGTAAGAAACACCATCCCACACCATCACAGGCATTTAGAAGAACTGTAATGGATACTGCCATCTTCCGGAGAAGTCTCTAACTATTTTATAAACCGGAAATTGTTCCCCCCCCCTACTTTCCGTTCTTTGCGACTCATAAAAACTGAGGAAATTGAGTTACATGCCTGCACCGATTGCTGTAATGTAGATTAACATGACTGCTGCTGAGATATTTATCTGAGCGGCAGACGGAAACTACGAACTGCGGGGGCCAGTAAATTGGCTACAGCGGTAAAGCTTCGCTATTGTATTCGGAATGCGTACCTGTCTCGATTTTCAGCCGCAACACTCTTCGGTTTCCGTTTCTTCAAGCTTTTTTCTCAGTACCTTCATGCATTTTTCACAGTCTTGGGACCGTGCATCGTGATATACTTGCTTCATAAAAGCCAACAAGATGCACTTTCCTTTCTTTCTTTATTTTCATAATATATCCTCTACGTGTTTCAAATAAAGGTAAATGTAAAGTGATCCCGTTATAGGCCCGGTGTGGCCCAGAAGGTGGGTAGAGGTATAGCTCTACTCTTCCATGACCGCGGCACTAGAAGGGTGTGAGTGGTCAGCAGCACGCTTCGGCTGCACTTGACCCCCTGGGAAAGACCCGGTACCCATTTTACAGGAGGCTGGGTGAGGGTCGGTCTGGACGGGTGGAAAATCTCGTCCCCACACGGATTCGATCCCGGTCCATGTTTCAAATAGAGTAACTATTCATAATCAGGAGCCAGTTACTGTATATGCAGCATGTGTTATTTAAATAGTATCTGCGTTGACTAGCTGCTAACACGATCAGAGTGGAAGTGAAACAAATTAAAAATTAAGATTTCATCTTGTTGGTGGTTATTACACAAGTACTGTTGTATCCCTGGTAGCTGGAGTAGGATCTCTTGTTGACCGAGCGGAAGTCGTGGATGGATCCGTTGGACACTTAAGAACTAATTTTCAAGTCGACTTCTGAGGTAGGATAAGTGTATGTTTTCTATTGCAGGCGACGATACAGAGTGACGAACAAGGTGTCGAACTAAGAGCTGAGTGCAATGTCCGGAGTGTCCCCCCGTGGCATCGTTACATTATATTATATAGGGATTGAAAGATGTGTACAAGAAATCGCACGGCGACACGAAGGTGTGGCCAAACATATCATTGGCCGATTTTACTACTGATACAACCTAGGGGTGATGCCAACTATAGCTATTGGTTCATTTTTATATTCCTAATCGGGTCCACAAGTGGCCCTTTTATGATACCATGGCGTCATAAGTAACTACCTGTCACGCACCCTCCTTAGCCAGTGGTTAAGGTGCTGCGCTACAAATCGGAAGGCCGCTGGTTCGATTCCAGATGGTGTCATTGGAATTTTTCATTGACATAATCCTTCCGATCGCACTATGACCCTGGGGTTGACTCAGCCTCTAACAGACATGAGTACCAGGAGCATTTTCTGGGGGTAAAGGCAGTCGGTGCGTAAGGCTGACAACCTTACCACCATTCTGGGCCACTGTCACACAATCTGGGAACCTTAACTTCCTGGAACCCTCTGGGCTCCACGGGCCTGTAACTGGACTGCTTTACCTTTTTACCGTAATATGAAGCCACAACATTTTCTGTTACTGTAGAGTCTTTGTGTTTATGTAGGGATTCAGGAGCAGATGACCTCAGGGAATACCTGCCACCTTTCGGTGAACTGTGTTTTGTCTTCCCGTTTGCTTCCCCAAAATATAACATTGAAATATACGGAACTATAATTTTGTCTGTTGCTTTACATGGGTGTGAAACTCGGTCCCTCACATTGCGGGAGGAACGTAGGCCGAAAGTGTTCGAGATGAGCGTGTTGAAAAAGATATTTGCTCCTACGAGGCACGAGGTAGCAGGTGAGTGGAGGCGATTGCGTAATGATGAAGTTTATTACATGTGCTCCTCACCAAATATTAACCGGGTGAAGACATGTCGAAGAATGAGATGGATGGGTTATATAGCACGTGCAGGGCGAGAGGAAGAGATGTATATGGGGTTGTGGAAAGGCGCTTAAGAGGAAGGAGCTACTTCGAAGATCTTGTCGTGGGTGGGAGAATTCTATTAAAACGGATCTTCAGGAAATAGGACAGGAGAACTTTGATTTGATCTAATGGACGGGTGGTGGGCTTTTGTGAGCGCGGTTATAAACTCTTAGGTTTCATTAAATGCGGCGAATTTCTTGGATAGCGGAGGAGATAAACTTTTGAAGCACTCCGCTTCTTTGACTTGACTGATTGTTGTAGGGTTTGCTGGTGAGATGCGCGACCGACCGTAATATCCTTCAAGACGGCTGTTAGTTCTTGCAGGTGTTCAGTCATTGCAGTTGCCATGACTAAACTCAGCTAGAACACGAAACAGTCTGTCCGTGATTTGAGCCACTTTCCTCTCGAATACGAAGTTTGTAAATGCCAGTCGCCATAATGATTGAGCTAGGGGTTGAACGACCTCATTTTCAGGGTTCGATTGACGATAAAGTTGAGAGATCTTTCTGAATTGTGCAACTTCCAGACGAGATATTCGGACCACCGGGGCTATCGTCTGGGTACCGGCGCTCTCTCTCCCTGCGGTTAAGACTTCGGATATGCGAAGCTGACCGCTCATCTGCCTCTAGGGCTTGAGGGTAAGATCGCATGGGGCTGTCATGTGCCTTCAGTCAGGAACAGGGCTGGCTTACCCTTGTCGAAAGCAGGTCAGGCGAAATACGGTCTTACCAAAACAGTAACAAGGCCCCAATTTAGCGGAATTCGAGTTCCTAGTCGTGTGTGTGTGTTTCAGATGAACCATCCAGAACCACTTTCTGAGCCTCACAGCGAAGCTTTGTGTCTGCTGGCCTCTCGCCAGACGATGCTGCTTTATTCAGTGTGGTGTTTGTTTATGATCTGCGAGGAAACCCACAGCTTTAGTCTTCTGATTTATTTTCTTTATCGACTGTTTTTGTTGTGGTCGGCATAGTGACCTTATGCATGAACGTTTTGTCTATTGTTCGTGATTGTGGGACCTCAAGGTTAGGAACTGTTACGAAACTGAAGGTTAAAAGAACGTCAGTCAAAGGTTTGTTTCCTTCTTGCATGTCTTCCTTATTTCTGCCCCCAACTTTCTGTCACTATTAAAAGAGAAGAAATAAAGAACAGAAAGAGAAATAGTGACAGGAAGGAAGAAAACGGTAACGACAGAAAAGATGATGAAATATAGAACACAAGGAAATATGGGAAAGCATAAATCAACGGTAGGAAAGAAAGAACCTGAAATATGAGGAGACCTATCTCAGTATTGAGCTGTCTGCGCTGTAAAACCAATATGAAGATTCTTTTATATATTACATTTTGTGCATCGTCCTTGTTAAGTGTTCCGTAACATGGTAAGTTCTTACAGTGAGGAGTTGCTAGCACCTAACCTAACCCCCAAGCAGGAGAAAACTTCAATGTTGGCTGACCGCTACTGTGTATTCGCAGCTACCCTCCCTGCCTGGAGGCCGTTCCTCCATCTGCAACAAGAGGACCGCGCCATTCTGTCATTCGATACAAAATCCTGTGTCTTGAAGTTTGCTATCCAAAAATTTAAATATTAAGACATGTAGAGCTATAATTTTGTCGTTTTGTATGGCTGTGAAACTTGGTTGCTCGCATTGAGGGAGGAACGTAGGCTGAGCGTTTTGGAGAAAAGGGTGCCGAGGAGAATATCTGGGGCCAAGAAGAACAAGGTAACAGGGGAGTGGGGAAGACTTTGGAGGAGCTAGGAGCTTACTGGTCTGTACTCCTCACCTAATATTCAGGTGATCAAATCGAGAAGCATGAGATGGGCGGGGCATGTAACACGTATGGGGGAGGAGAGGTGTATACAGGGTTTTGGTGGGACACCTGAGCTGAAGACCTTGGAGCAGATGGGAGAATAATATTAAGATGGATCTGCAGGAAATGGGATTGGAGAGCGGGGATGTACAGTATTGATCTGGCTCAGGATAGGGACAGATGTCGGGCACTTGTACAGGCGGTAATGAACCTTCTTTTTCGATAAAATGCGGGGAATTTCTTGACTGGCTGAGAACCGGTTAGCTTCTCAAGAAGGGCTCTGCTGCATGTAGTTAGTGAGTTGGTTGGAATTCTTCATTTCTTGCCTTATATCTGTCTTTTGTCTCAATATTGTTCTCACTACACAACTCTACGCTGTAAGAGAGTACGCAGTCCTTACAAAAGTTTATGACCTCATTGCAATACTTCCCATATAACGTAATCTGTCACTGTACCGAAAAACGTGCTAATGCAGCTAAAGAAAAGGTAGAGGCAACAATTGTAGCCTAGAAATTTATGAAAATTCAATGTTGAAAACATGTCTTTTGGAGTTGTGTGTTGCCGGAAATATATTAGCTCTTTCCGTATACATTACCTTCGAAACATTCCTTAGTTGTTGCATTTTATGCTGCTATTTACAATGATGTCTTCTGGAATATGACACCGTCTAGGTCGGTAGATGCGTTCCCTCGTTTAGGAGGAATCTGATGTCTTCATCCTCGGGGAAGACGTTTTGGAGAAACTTTGGTACTTATCTACAAAAGTTCACGGCGTCATATCCCAGAGGACGGTAATCTGAACACTCACACCCACTGCCGTGTAAACCTCACATACAACGTTGCTGGCATCACTGCTGGAATTCTAAAAGTTGAAGTGCCCGGGACGGATGTAAAATATTGTAAATTTTCTGTTTAATTAATGTGTATGAGGTAAAGGTAAAGGTAAAGTATGAGGGCGTATTGGTGGTGGTGGTGGTAGTGGTGGTGGTGGTGATGGTGGTGGTGGTGGTGGTGGTGGTAGTGGTAGTGTTGGTGTTGGTGTTGGTGGTGGTACAGCTCCATTCATTCATAACCTTGGCACCAGATTGTGGTGAGCGGTTAACTTTACGCCCCGGCAGTGTTACCCCCAAGAAAGAACCCCGGTGCCCACTAAACAGGAGGTTGGGTGGGCCCCAGAAGTGTTAAATTTGACGTGAAGCTTTTCGCAGCATCTGACCTTCGTCCTTCCGACATTCACAAACACACATTTTATGTTAATTAATTTTTCTCCGAAAATCGTACGGTACCGTCTATGTGATAATGTGGAAAAATATGTTAGAACCAGACAGGCCACAGCTTTGCGTGCTGGAAAACTAAGGCTACAGACACACACTCGGAATATGTAACATTTATTGCTGTCCCGCTGCAACAATGGTTGCACGTATGCGCCAAGGTGTTTCATTATACATACATTACCTGTCTTTTGCGTCTTTCGTTCTGGAGGTCACAGTGTGATGGCACACGCGCAGAAACCAGATTTCGTCTTTCGGCGAAACGGACGAGTCCTTTTAAATCGGCGGGGGCATGTGTTCAGTAGAATACTGGCAGCCGAGATGTGCGCATCAGCGGTAGTAATGCTGGATACACCATGTTCCGAGGTAGTGTGAAGGGTACTGGCTACCCACTCCATTCGCCAGTTCCACTTCCCCTCCCATGCGTCACCGTGTGCCATCACATTTCAACTGCAGTCCAACAAATAACTAGTCCCACAAGGATAAAACTGCACTTCGTTTTGACCAGCTTCGCATGGCGACTGCCTGACACCGAGCAGTAATATACCTCGCTAATGGCGTACGTTATGGGCTGCGCTGACGTAACAGGGCTCTGGTTTAAATTAAGACCGGATATTTTCGCACGGTTGGGAGAATCCGGAGCGACCGACCGACCGACCGGCCTACCATTCTGTATGTCGCTTGGGAGCCCAGCCATATGCCTGGCATGCTTGCTGGGTGTAAGTTTCGTGTCCCACGGGAGAGTTCGACGACTGCTGCGTTCGGTGGACAAATTCGCTTACATACGGATTTCATTCAGACTATTGGTTATGTCTTGTGTCCTGTGGTTCGTGAGCCAGCGAAGCACATAAATTGATTTTTATGTTCAGATTTGGGGTTACCATGGCGATAAGATGTTTTAAGATATCTTGTGTGTATTGTTGTTAGTTGTCTGGTGTGTATTGTTGTAGTTGTCTTGTATGTATTGTTGTCATCTTATGTGTATTTGTTGTACTATGTGTGTATTGCTGTTTTTACTTTAGATGCCAGACTGCTGGCTAGAAGTCAGTATTCGGAAGGTCCTGCTACCGGCCACCTCGACACAGGTTTTTCTTGGTTTCTCTGTGTCTATAAGCAAATGCTGAGATGGTTCCCAAGATTCCAAGTTGCCACTACTTGCTTCTCATGTAGCCCTCCCGACACAAATTTATTAGTAACCAATTTCATATTTTGTATACATGTAAAATAACCACTTCCACCGGGTGACAACCCAATTGCAGTTTATTATTATTATTATTATTATTATTATTAAGGAGATTGCGTGTCTTGAGTGGTGAGTATTATTTCAAGCTACTTTTCTTTGCGATGAAAAATTCCTGAAGATGGAGCCAGGAAGTTTCTGAGAGTCATTGGTACCTAAAGATTAGTGTCTTCTGGGATGTGACACAATGTAGTTTGGTAGACAGGCATCAATATTACGGAGGAATCTGCTGTCTCCATTTTCACAGTAAAAGAGTTACAAGCTCTAGTTTAAGGTTGCGGATTTCCCTGAAACGTCGGCACCTTTCTCACAAACTACACGACGCCAAATTCCAGTAGACATTAATGTTATTTTCAGGCTTGGCCAAAAGAATATGTGATGATAAATTTCACGATTAATTCCCTTTGTCACATATCACTAGGATGCTAAAATTGCGGAATTAGGTGGGTTAGACAAGTAGCGGTCATGGGACAGGTAAAAAATTAGTAGAAAATGTTGTTCAGAAAGCCTTAAGGTAAGAGTTGTAGACGAATATAGGAAGATAATGTGTAACGAGGCCGATACCAGTGGCCGCGCGGTCCAAGGCATGGGTCTGAGGCCGCTCACATGCTGGGATTGCGGGTTCGAAACCCGCCGGTAGCATGGATATCTGCCTCTTGTGGCTGTTTCGTGTTGTCAGATAGAGGTCTCTGCGTCGGGCTGATTACTCGTCCAGAGGGGTCCTACCGAGTGTGGTATGTCTGAGTGTGATCGAGAAGCTTCTGTAACGAGGAGGCCCTGGCCAACTAGGGGCTGTTGCGCCATGGGGGGGGGGATGTGTAATGAATGGTAAATAAATGTAAATTTATGGAGATGTGGAGAAGAATATATGAGAAATAATTGAAGAAAAACATTTACTACCGTTTGAACACTTAAAGATTATGCCAGGAAATATTCTGCCTTGTTGATTCCTAGAATGGGAACCAGAGGGTTCACGAAAGAAGGGAAGATATAAAGAAGGTTGGATGGGTGGAAAAAAACTGAGTATGATTAACCATTTAAAGACGAAGCGCAGACCGCTTTATTTAAAGACCCAGGCCGTACCGCGCTGTATACACTTTTCATCTCGGTTATAAAAACCAATCAGTTTATGCTGTAAGTGGCACAAGTCGCTGTTTGTTCTGAAAGACGAAGCGCAGACCGCTTTGTTTAAAGACCCAGTCCGTACCGCGCTGTAAACACTTTTCATCTCGGTTATAAAAACCAATCAGTTTATGCTGGAGTGGCACAAGTCGCTGTTTGTTCTCAGATAAATACGAAACATATGAATACAGTGTGGGCAGAGCGTACAGTTGTTGAATGTTAAACCTCTTGGTGCATCAAGCAACCATTAGGCCTTAAAAGGTTAATCAAGGACTGACAGAAGAGCACACTAGAAACAGTGACATATAGAGGAAGTTTGTTTTGGGTGATGGAAAACCACTGTACTATGGAATAGTCCTTGGATGAATGATTGAATGAGTGAATGAATGAATGAATGAATGATTGAATGAATGAAGCTGTGGAGAGGACTAAACTGCCAGAGGTAGTGATGTTGTGGATTTGTCGGGTTTTGTTAAAGGAGGGGAATTTCTCAGCCCACTGAATGCATACAGGTTTTCAGAAAGGACTTTAATCCATGGAATGCTCTTTAGTTAGCGAGTGAGTTAGTTAGTTAGCTGTTCTTTCTGGCTTCGTCTGACCTCTTTCTGCGTACTCATTATAGGTGTAAAGGGATATTGTTGCACCTGGTCATACTCAATCACGCCCACACACACACACACACACACAGACACACACACACACACACACACACGCACACGCTCAAAGGAACATTGTAGGACTCCTCTGGATGAGGGATCGGCAAGTCGCAGAGACCTCTGCCTGACAGCACAAACACTTACAAGAGACAGACATCACTGCCCCCGGCAGGATTCGAACCCGCAGTCCTCGAAAGCGAACGGCCGCAGAGCCACGCGTTAAACGGCGCGGCCACTGGGACCGGCTTAGTTACCTGTTCTGTCTGTAAATGAATGTTTTTAAAATTCGCGAAATTTTATATTAGATTCTGAGCCTGGAAGCTGGATATCCTAAATCTGCCATAATTTTCCTCAGCTCTGTGTACAGTGCTGTTGTAACACCTTACAATAAGCCACGACGGTTCCTAATCATTCCCTGATCGTAATTCATAATCATCCTTCCGCTGTAACCCAAATCATTAGATGATTTTAAAGTAATGTTTTTAGAAAGAGTGAGCCAAAAGTCACTGCACCTACCATACAGTTTCAGTTTCAAGGTAGTCCTGCACGTTAATGCAGATACATTTCTCATACTTAAGTTATAATAAGGCAAAGCAATCCCATTACAGGCCTGGACAGGACCTGAGGATTCCAGGAGGTTGAGGCTCCCAGATTTCAAGACGATTGTCAGCCCTACGCGCCGGCCGCCTTTAGCCCCCAGGAAATATTCCTGGCACTCATTTCTTTTAGAGGTTGAGTCATCCCCAGGGCCATAGTGCGGCCGGAAGGATTATGTCAATGAAAAATTCTAATGAAACTTTCGGGAATCGAACCCGCGACTTTCCGGCTTGTAGCGCAGTGTGTCAACCAAATGCGCCACCGCGTGTCCCCCCCTCCCCCCCCAGTTAAGTTATAAGAGAGTTTGGAAACTGCCACAAGCTACTTAAGTAGGTAGGTTTCACCCTTTTTTTTATAAGCCACGAAGGCCCTTAGGGTGAGTAGAGGTATAGCTCTACTCTTTCTAGGTTCTCAGCACTAAATGGGGTTGGGGTCAGCCCCACGGCCTGGCCGCATCTACCCCCGGGAAAGACCCTGTACCCATTGTACAGGAGGCTGGGTGGGCCCCAAGGCCGGTCTGGACGGGTGCGGAAAATCTCGCCCCCATCGGGATTCGATCCCCGGACCGTCCAGCCCGTAGCCAGTCGCTATACCGACTACGCTACCCGGTCCACAGCTACTTAAGTTATGATACTAAGATTGAGGCGGTTGTACCTTTTGCATTATAGTTGCACAGTGACTTCTGGCTCTCTTTGTACAATGCTGTATAGAAACAGTATTTGCACTTGTCACGGAATAATGTAACTGAGGGATCTTGTCTTATTCATTCTCTTTCTAGCCCAAGTTTTAGTACGGGATTCTAAATAGGCCACGACCACTTAGTTACGGTTACTATTGAATTGTTTGTAACCCTATTAATCAGCCCTCTGTAACGTCTACAGGTGTTAGAGCGTTCATGAGCTGAACGAAGGCTTCGAAGATGTAGCCGATCATTTTTGGTATAGTTGTTTATTAGGATTGCTGGCGTCAGTTACGGACGGTTCATGGCATGCGTTGTTAGTTAATCTGTCAACGTATATTGGGGACCGTTGGTGATAGGTAGGAGGGGAGAGATTTAAAGTCCGAAAAGGTTAGGAACTGATAACGGAAGCTAGCAGTGCAGTAAGGAAGTCAGTCGTGTACGAGAACTGTGGGTGAGAGAGTACAAGTGACTGTGTTATTTTAATAAAATATGATTTAGTTGTTTAACTTGATACAGCGCGTCTTTTTTTTCATTTTATCAACAATAAATTGAGTAAATAAAACAAGTAAAAAAGAAACAATTGAAACTGTATGTGATTCGGTGAACCACACCCGTTTCCCGAAAGAGGATCATCTACCAGTCTGAGAGCGCGTCGGGACAACAAAGTTACGAAGGGTGATCTTGTAGAAATACTTTCATTTCTTTAATTAGATAGAATGCCGATGAAAAACGAATCTGCGTGACTGTCACACGTGTCAGAACACGGCTTGAGTTAGGACCTATACAAAATGTAATGACCCAGTTTGTAAGCAAGCGCCATATACAGGGAATTGGAGGTTTGACTCCTCTTATTCTTTGTGTTAGGGCTAGATTTATATTTTACATTCCTTAGCCCGGGGAAAGGGATCTGGTAACATTCGGACGTGAGGTTGAGTGTCTCCAGAGCCGACGTGAATGTCGTTGTGTGGAATCGAACCCCTGTCACCCATATGCAGGGCTAGCCTCGTCGCAGAGTGATTTTAAAAGTGTTTTAAAAATTCCGTATCTAGTGCTATTCCATATTAAAGGGATTTGTTGCTGTGCATTTGGTAAAATGTTCATTACGAGAGAAGTGATAAAATTATGTCGCTTTGATGTTGCGTATGTATAATTATATCGGAATCCTGCCATTTTGTTCAGAGTAATATTTTTTTTTTTAAATTCAGTTTTAATGAGTAATTGACTGTCAAGTTAATTTAGAAGTTAACCGAATTTGTATCGAATGCAAGCTGTCAGTGAATTACATTTAGTTTTCGTGTTTACCGCTTCGAGATCGGATGTGATTTTATGTATCGTCGTTCGCCTTTATGCCGCGTTTTAAAACAGGGGTGTACAAGAACCGCATGACTCTAAATGCAGCTGACTCATGAACGTACTTTGGAAAGACGGAAAACTAGGTATTTCAACTCTACACGATCACCCTTCGTAACTTTGTTGTCCCGACGCACTCAGTCTGGTAGGTGATCCTCTTTCGGAAAACGGGTTTGGCTCACCGAATCACATATAGTTTTAATTATTTCTCTTTTACTTGTTTTATTTACTCAATTTATTCTTGATATAAAATAAAGGAGCGCTATATCCAGTAAAACAACTAGATCATTTCTAGGAAACTAACGCAGTCACTTCTCTGTACTCTCACTTACACCACACTCATACGCGACTGAATTCGCACTGGACTGCTAGCGTCCGCTGTCCGCTGCTAACGTTTTCTCATTTAAATCTCTCCCCTCCTACCTATCAACAACGGTCCCGAATATACGTTGACAGATTAACTTACAACGCATGCCATGAAACCTCCGTAACTGACGCGAGCAGTCCTAAGAAACAACTATACTAAAATTGATCGGCTACACAACTAATTCTCTTAATGCATTTCTTGAGGCTCCCATGCGTGCTACATATTCCGCCCGGCTAATATACCTTATCTTGGTCACTATAATAATAGTTTGTAATAAGACAGGCAATATCCGTGTAACTTAACATTGTGGCGCGATCGTGCAACCATAGTTGCAGTGGAAAACAGTAAATATTACATATTCTGGGCGTGTGTTTGTAGCCTTAGGTATCCAGCACGCAATGAGCATTTTCCATATTGTCATCTGTAGCCTGCTTGCCTCTACCACATTTTGCACTCTGTCTCATGAACGGCACGATTTTCGGAAATTAAACAAGTTGTTGAACGTAAAATGAGTGTTTTGATTTCCTCTACAACTTTTGTCTGAGATATTTTGCATTCTAAGAAGAACTGAGCGAGGTATGATCAAAAATGTATATTGGTCATAACGTAAAGTACGCGTTATTCTTGCCATATTTTAATGAAACTTGACTTTATTCCACACATTTTAGAAAAATACTCAAACATTAAATTTCATGAAGTCCGACCAGTGTGAGCCGAGCTCTTCCATGCGGATGGACAGACAGACGGACGCGCATTACGAAACTAAAAGTCACTTTTCGTAATTCTGCGAACGCGCATAAAAAAAAAGAACACATTTTTTGTAGGTTTGGTAAGATTTGATAATTTCATGACGGTGTGTTTGTGGTTTGTGATCCTGTGTAACGTTATCTGTGGATATTAGCACTTTAAAGGAACGCCCTGCCTTTATCTTTAGGGCTGATATCTTACATCAGCGTTCTTTGAGGGTAAGCAACTCCACGCAATTCACCACTGTAGGTTAAGGCCAAATGTTCTTCTGGAATGTTAGTATCCGGTCATAAGAATGTAAGGCGAAGAAGCTGTTTATCATGTAATTTCCTCCTGTCCTCTGTTATTTCGTTCCCCTTTAGGTGCCAGCTTACGGAAGAACAATAAAACTTGCGATTGCTAGCCCCAGCGCTGACATCGTCTAACGCAGCCATTGCTTTAGCAGCAATGCAATTCGCGTCGGTTCACTATCGCACCCGCTGCGCGTTTCCGCATTCGTCCTTAGTAACGACGGCCATTGGGACCAGGCTTTTACAGCAGAAAGCTGCAAAGCTGTGATAGACACGGTTGGTCTTTTTTTTTTTTTTTTGCACAGAGGTTGGTAAATAAATTGTAAGTGTTCACTGTGGTGAGAAAATTAAAGCGGTGTGATTTGCATTTTTAGATAAATGTGTAGGTAAATATGAAGTTGTCTCTGTGCACGGCATGAAGGCATGTGTGAGGAGTGAAGTTATAGCTCCACTCATTCTGAACTTCAGCATTAGGTGGGGTAAGTGGTCAGGTTGACGGTCTGATCGCTTTTTGCAGCGTGGAGGGTCCGGGAGCACAGTGGGTAGCAGATTGTGTGGGACACAGGGCCGGGATGGACCTTTGGGAGAAGAGAGATATATTAAACCTCATATTTACCATCCCGAAGTGTTTGAACTATAAAATTAAAGGGAAGGATCACATGAGTCAAACACAACGGTATTTTTATAGTATTATAATAGCCCTATATTATAGCATTATTGGCTACATGTTTCGACACCTATTCGAGTCGTCTTCAGGCCCTGTATGTCTGGATATGTGTCTTGAGTGACTGAAGATGACTCGAGTAGGAGTCGAAACATGTAGCCCATAATGCTATAATGTATTAGAATGCTGTAAAAATGTTGTGTATGGGTGTGAAGCTTGGTCGCTGACATTGCGGGAGGAAAGGAAGCTGAGGGTGTTTGAGAACATGGTTTTGAGGAGAATATTTGGACCTAGGAGCGACGAGGTAACGGGAGAATGGAGGAGATTGCATAACGAGGAGCTAAATGATCTGTACTCCTCACCCAGTATTGTGCGGGTGATAAAATCGAGAAGAATGAGATGGGCTGGGCATGTGGCGCGTATGGATGAGGAGAGGGGGGTGTGTAGGGTCTTGGTGGGGAAGCCGGAGGGAAAGATACCACTGGGGAGGCCTGGGCGTAGATGGGTGGATAATATTAGAATGGATCTCCAGGAGGTGGAATGTGGGTATATGGACTGGATCGGGCTGGCCCAGGAGAGGGACAGGTGGCGGACGCTTGTGAGTGCGGTAATGAACCTTGGGGTTCCGTGAAATGCGGGGAATTTCTTGACTAACTGCAAACCAGTTAGCTTCTCAAGAAGGACTCTGCACCATGGAGTA
>Ga0131853_10006448_pt1 | contig 21181 bp, 16 predicted proteins | sample TergutLab28metaG_FD_92764 | JGI IMG/M metagenome (GOLD analysis project Ga0131853, IMG submission 92764) | Labiotermes labralis P1 segment gut microbial communities from Petit-Saut dam, French Guiana - Lab288 P1 (version 2) (version 2) | ecosystem: Host-associated > Arthropoda: Insects >...
CCCCCCCCCCCCCGAACAAAATTCCTGGGTATGCCACTGCCTCCCCACCCTTTATTTTTTATGATTATGGGTTCCTTTGCAAGTAAATGTGAAATGGATTCTATAATGAATGTAAAACTATGTCTTGGGAAACAACAAGTGACAGTACAAATACTGAATTTCGGAGTGATAATAACTATAACTTTAACTTTGTGAAAGTTCAGACTTTCAATAGTCCTAACCCAGGCACACAGAATACCATGAACAAAAGTGAAAGCAGAAGATGTAAGTGGCTGGCAGCAGTGAGCAAGTGCTAGTATGGATTTGGGTCAAGTTATCTTCACACTAAGACCAATGGGAACTATGTGAAACACTCTTTACACCTTGTCACATGTGTCAATGAGTACTGCGTAGTGGCTAAAGGTGATCAACATAAATTACAAATCTTCAAAGAAACATTAATAGAAAAATGACAGTAACACCAACGAAAGTGAATTATGATTAAATGGATACAATTCTGAATTATATCAGCTGTATGATGAGCTATATATAATAAAAGTGGTGAAAGTTGGAATTCTTAGGTGACTGGGATATGCTTCAGAACAAATGAAATGCACCCAAGCACAAAAATAATATAGAGAAGGTTAGAACAGAGAGCCTGGATACAAGGTCCTTAGATATTATCAAGTGAGACCTGAAAAATTTGTGGAATACTGGATAGTGGAAGAATAGAGCACCTGAATACAAGGTCCTACATATTATCCAGTGAAGCCTAAAAATTCTTGGAAATTATGCATAGAAGAGAAACACACTGGATAGGAATCAGATGTGAAGACATGCTGAGGACGTCAAGGTATGTACTGGGTTGTGGTACCACACCAAAAGATTATAAAATGAAAGTATTCTCTGTATGAACTGAGCTAATTTTGCTATGCAAATCCAGCATTATCCTTAACCTGTAACAGTTCATACCTTATGTGATTATAGTATGCACAAATGAGAATAGAATGTTTTGTTCTTCACACGTCTGTTACTAAAACTGTCTCATGGGTAATAATGATTTCATTTCATTATATGTCATAATATAAAAAAAAAAAACTTCAACTACGTTAACATAGCAAGCTGGCTACAGCGGTTACGTTTCTTACATTCTGGATGTGACCGGTTTGAATGCTGGCGGGGACACCGTTCATCCTGACGATTTTAATTTTTTTTAAATGCCTCTGGTAAATGACGTGGATACTTGAACTCTATTAGGTAATTCCTTCCAATAATCCTACCATTCGATGCTACAAAGTTCCAAGATAACTGTTAGCGCTGTTAACAAAAACCGCAAACAAAACAAATATATACTTCCAACCAAGTACAGTGACACAGCACTCGCAACGGGGGATGAACACAGGCCGAACCAGGACATAACATAAACAAAACTGCATGCTACCAGACAACCTCACGTACAGTCTGTCTTAGTAACTTCATTCCTACACTAATTTACGCTCCATGAGGATGATCCCATAGAGGGATTGAAACATGTAGGAGAAATTTTAAATCAATTTTAATCAGATAATGTGGTTTTAATGGTTTGACAAGTATGTGCAATTAGTTGGTTTTAATAAATATTGTTATCACATTGCACGGTAATAAAATGAAAATATACTGTGAATGTTGCACTTCACCCAACATTATCGTTATGTGAATAATGTGATTGTGAACATTAAGATTTGTGCGCTTATCCACTGAACACCGTTATTAGATGTTGTCACTGAGAATTCTCAATTGCATCGCAACACTCACACTTCAAAACACAGTACTTTGAATTTTATGTATGCAGTATGTGACAAACCTTTCACGCAGAGTCACTGCTTACTTGCACTTCACTTTGTTCACAAGGCTGTTTGGACTGTTTACTGCGTAATATGTCTCCGTTGATAAGACCGGAGGGGGATTTGATTTCCAAGCGTAGCATACACTGCGCCATTCCCTCTACCACACCAACTCCACCTAATAGTAAACAGTCATGTAACAAAGGTCGCACTGTCAAGTGTTTTTGTTCGCACAGCTGATATTAGTTTGGTGTGCCATCTGTAGGTACTGCTGAGTTGGGATGCTGGTTACGTGGGTTCTGTCGGCATTGAGGCACAGGACTGGTCGGAATTATTTTTTCTTTTTTTCTGACCGACGCAAACAACAGCGCGACCACGTTCGAACATCAGGAAGCCACACACATATGCAATGCCCAAGGCGATCCATCTAAGGTCTAAGTCCAGTGCTGTTCAACGTAGCAACTGCAGATGATGTGAGAGGAAAGAACTGCAAGGTTCGGCAGGCTAATATAATGAACAAAAGGAAAGCTGTAATAATGCTATTTAGGGTTGGCGGAAGAACCGCAGTAGAGGAATTCATTGCGTACGAGGGCTTCAGTGTCGAAGTGGCCAGCGCATTGAAATGTCTTTGCATCACCATACAAGCCACAGGCCACATCTACTCCAAAACCGGACGACTGCAGCCGTTTGGGCCATGCAGGATTAAAGAAACCAAATGCCCCCAACTAAACGCAGCAATGAAACTCTCCAGGGCAAAAATAATGCTGATTTTAGCATAGGGACTGAACTTGATGTGGGTCTCCTCCGTCCGCTGTCAAGTAAACCAATATTTATTAATAAGACATCCAATGTACGTAAGGCGTAACACTGAGGCGCGATCGTGCAACCATTGATACAGTGGATTAGTATTCAGAACCTGAGTGTGTGTAGCCTTAGGTATCCAGCATGCAACGCACATGCGCCTTGTTGTCGTCTGCGGCCTGTCCGGCTCTACAGTGTTTTTCCACATTACACACGGCACGATTTTCGAAAGAATGAGAGAGAGAGAGAGAGGGGGGGGGAGAAGTTACAGAACGCATGTGTTTTGATGTTCTCTGTAACGTTTGTCTGAAACATTTCTCATTCTAAGAAGAAATGAGCTAGATATGATAAAAAAATGTATATTGGTCTTCGTGTAAAGTGCCCGCTATTCTTGTCCGATTTTAAAGAAACTTGAATTTTTTTCGACAGATTTTCGAACAATCCTCCAATATCAAGTTCCATAAAAATCCGTTCAGTGGGAACAGAGTTGTTCCATGCTGACGGACGGACGGATATACATGACGAAGCTAATAGTCGCTATTCGCAATTTTGCGAACGCGCCTAAAATGGTTAAACAAACATTCACTCACTCACTCCCGGGCGCTACAACCCATGTAGGGTCTTGGCCGACTCTAGAAGTCGCCTCCAACCATCTCCGACCTTGACCTTGATCCTCCAATTTCTAACTCCCAGCCTCTCTGCATCCCTCATCGCTCCATGTCTATATAATGATAGGACATTCCAAGTTCCAATCCTCAGACATCGCCAGGTTCGTTTCTTTTTTCACACTTCCGAGGCTCATCTTTGAGTTTTTGTAAGAAGCATTTTTTACAGGGATAGGTCGTCAGCCCGCCGCCCAACCCCCAACCTGGAGGACCAGATTGCCTCTCTTAGTCTCGGCCATCACCTTCGAACTGTCCGGCAAGGGAGACCCTACCAGTAGCAAGCTACCGCCGGCATAGCTCTTAGGATCCCTTGGCCACTCAAGCCCCACTACGACGACAAAGTGGAGGTACTTTCAGTGGCGTTAAACAAATATTACAGCGGTATATTTCGGCTTCTCAGTATACTGAGCCGTCTTTAAGCTGTATTAAAAAAAACTGCAGGCAGTATTACCCCACACATTCTTGCCACCCCTTTTGAACAAAAAGAACGTTGACATTCCTTCCGAAGCTGTAACTATAACTCAGTTTGCAAAACACCTTCTCGAAAATGCCATAGGAAGAATGGCAAATATTGTACAAAATTTTCAAATTACAAAAAGGGAATCCTTATGCATAAAATGAAAAAAATTTACGTTTATAAAGAATAAAAAAATAGCACATATGACAGATATACAGTCTCTCCAAATACAAACTTTGACGTTGTGATACAAAATTAACAGAATCGTATGCAACTTCAATCCATTTTCCTTACTGTCTGTCACCCTACAATACATACATCTAGAAGCTAGCCTTTCGTAGACCGAAAAAGATCCAAAACACAACACATTCCTTGTGAATAGGCGGATACATTATTTTTAAGATGGAAATCTTTTGGAAAACATTCTGGATTCTGAATCTTTATATTTCCAGGCAGTGAGCAGGATATCCATGTTGTGACTGCTGTAGCTAATTGAAAAGTGAAAAGAGGATGCAGATGTTTTATGTAAGTTAATATAATTATTACATTTAGAATTATGGCAAATGTCAATAACACATTTCATTAATAAGATCACATTATTTCAGATATACAACAGAAAAACAATTTGTTGCTCGATATCGAAAATACATTTCCCGTCCACAGATTATTAGAAACAAAGATGATAGCATTACGAACTTGAAAGAACCCCCAAGTGACCACGTTTATCGATCATATTTTGACAGTGATATTTTACGACACATCACTGACATGATTTTGTACTATTTCCATCGTCAATGCAAACAAACTGTACTACACACATCTTTTCGAAATCACAGTGCTGTCTTCCTCAGGTGAAGCTAAAAACTTTGAAGAAAGTTGACAGTCTAGATTGGCAACGTTTTCTTAAGTTAATGGTGTAATGTGTTAAGTTGACGATCTAGATTTCCAACGTTGTGTAGTATATTTTATTTGCAGTGACGGTACAAATAGTTCGAAATCATCTCAATAATGTTTCGAAAGTTACACATCGTAAATGACACTGTAATTGTAACACTTTCTTTAAAAACCTTAATATTTTACTAATTAATGTCAAAATTACGTTTTAACGACAGTATATAAAAGTAAGGTCTAAATTTAGGACTTCGTTATCTTTATTTGCATTATATTTTTCTTCTTGATATAATTTTGTAACACAGCCTGAATATGGCTCACTATTGAGAAGCCGAAACATGTTGTAATGTTTATGATTTAACATGTCTTGTGAATAGTTGTGTTGGAAGTCACTCGTAATTACTACTGTATGGACTAGTTCTAATATACGATTATATGAGCGTAAAAAATATAGCCACCTTCGTCAAAAAACTGGCTGGCATAGCCACATGCATAGGTCAAAACTACGTATGGATTAATGAAAGAGACATTCGTGATGTACGACTCAAGACCTCGGCTACTGTTGCCAGCCACCAGCACCTCGAAACAACTCCTCGATTAAAGAGAAAGGAAGGGAAGTGAAATCTGGAGTGATTTATGTGGTACGCGGGCATTGACTAATCGGGAGTGGACAAAAGCCAGCACAGATCTGAGACATGGCACTACGCGCATAGCTGTACACGGTTTTCTTCACAGAATGTGCAAGAGGAATCCTTGTACTGCCCAGACAAGAAGTGTTCCCTTGGGTTAGGTGATAGCCCTGTGATCGATACAACATAGACTAAGCAGCTGCATGTCGAGGATAAATTCACCAAGTGTATTGCGCAAGGAAAAGTAAAACATACATGTTATGCGCATTTTATGTTGTTTATTACGAAAGTCACAAATTGGATTAGATAAAATGAGTATATTTACTCTCGTGCCATTTTATCCTTAAATTGATCAATTTTTCCTCTATTCCTACGTGTACTCTCGTAAATAAAACCAACCTGGTGCACTATTTATTCTTAGTGTATTTCGTCAATTTTGTTTAAAACCTCTCCAAGTCCATCACCAGGAGGAACTACTGTATTTCTGCATAATTTTAATGTAATGAGTGTGAAGCACCCGAAGATGATCTGGAGATAGAATGACGTTTGGCTCTTTGTAAAAATGCGTTTATTTTTGTTGTATTTTGTAAATGGTGGTGACTGATCCAACTAAACCAACAGTATGTCCTGCGACGTAGCAGACAGCTGAAGAATGTTACCTCATCACGCTTACACATTTCGGGTAAAGAAGGAAACATGCAAGGAGCAGTTTCTGGTGCTGCAGAAGGTCGTCAAGTGGTTCATTCACACGTTTGCTATGTAGTGACTATAATGTTAGCTGTCTTTCTTGTTTTACTGATTATTCCGTTGATCAAACTGCATTTTGAAACAATGAGTCATGGCCTTCCAGTTGCCGTCCATAGCCCATGTAGATCTTTCAGGATGTCGGCCATATGCAACTGGCGACAAAATTTATCATCAGCCAAGTTGGATAAATAAGCTTCCGGCTCGCCGTGCACCAAAATTGTGTTTACGATGTCATTCGAGATCATGTTGAACCACAGTTATTACGTTTACATAGTTCTGGGCAATTGCAATTTGTAACCGTTTTGTTGACTGCTGGCCAATCACAAATCGTGACACCCTCCTATGCCCTCATATAGTGTTTTAATACTATTTTTTCCATAAGTACCACACTGAGCAAGCGCCTCAAACTTTGTCCGACACGTGTGTAGGCTGTAACGTATTGTATTCCGCTCCATGTCCAGAGGCTTTACAATTCATGTGGGCTATTCTAAACGTCTGTTCTGTGCGTGCTTTAGATTCTCCATACATACGGATTTGGAATAAGCATATGACATACTTGGGAGATTTATGTAAATGGAGAAGGAGAAGGTATTTAAGGTTTTCGTGGTCGTAAATCTCTACATTGTAAGCACCCAAAGAAGCAAAATGTAAAGCAAGGGAAAAAAACATGTAAAAAAACCCAACCCATTCCCTCAGTTACTAGTGCTGCATTTGCTATGTTTTCTGAGTTTAACCAAACTGGCAAGTTTAGTAAAATATCCTCAATGTGAACTTTCATGAACATCCATTTAGAGACTATGGACCTTTTTTTAGTTGTCATTAAATAACATTATATGTTTACAGAGGGGCTTGAAATAATGAATTACGGTGATGGCGTACGAATACCTGATGATGCGTACTTCATTCTAGACAAGCATAATAGTAACGACTTCTGAAACATAGGTCATGTTATTGGACCTCGCAATATCTCTTCGTATACTATAACAGCTACATGACGACCATTCAGTTTTGTGAGGTCGCAACACAAAATTAGAACTTGTTAAGTAAAATTTGTTCTGTATGTTAAAAGTCGCAGGTATTTCGCTGGGACGAAATTTTGAGGTGATATTTACAACTTCCATGTAATTAGGTGCATGCGTTTTCTTTGGATATTTTCCCTCGTATTGACACAAATGATAATGCGATTTTCTAAGAGGATGGTTGTGTTTGGGTGGAAAGGTTTCTTATTGCGTGGGAACTCGCAATGATGGCTCTTATCACTGAGCATTAAAACAGATTAGATACAAGATTTAGCAGATTTTGATGCTGAAGTGCTCACACAACATAGTTGCCATCTTCAGACTGACAGACAAAAACAGTCAGCATTCGGAATATATTTTTTCTTCCCATGGTGCAACAGCCCCTAGTGGGTCAGGATCTCATAATCGAGGCTTTAAGATCACACTCACACACTTCACTCGGCAGGGTTCCTCTGGACGAGTGATCGCCCTGACGCAGAGACCTGTACCTTACAACACACAACACTCACAAGAGACAGACACCCATGCTCCCGGCGTGATTCAAACTCACAATCCCAACTACCGATCGGCCACAGACCACGCCTTCGACCGCGCGGCCACTCGGATCGGCAGCCGCATGTATAAATACAGTCTGTTATTTTTATTGAGGCAATGGACAGTAACCAAATACGAGACTAATCCAAAATTAAGTCACGTAACTGTTGCGCTCCAAAAACCTGGTTTTATTAAATTATTGGTAGAGAGATCCTGTCTTTGGTTACTTAACTGAGCTTTTGCAACTGCGTAATTAACAGAGCGTCCGTTGGTTGCGTCACAGTGAAAAGTGAACTCGAAAAAAATAGGAAACGAAAGATAGTGGTGTATTTTTTCTAACACACTATGCTAGAATTTTGGGCTTGGAACTTAGGGAAATATGTCAGAATAAGTGGTGTTCTCGTCGAGATCCGAAACGAGAACTTTGTGATTGCGGCGACCGCGATGTGCGATGTGCTGACGGAGTTCGTCTTGTTGAGCGCAACCTCATGGTTCTGTGACAACTTCAGTTATTTACAGTCTTCAGAATTGCCATCGCGGCAGGCCTCCCAAGGCTTTGGCCTGCATGTTGCCATGTGCTCCTAAGCCAATTATCCTGCCTTTAAAACAGTTTTGGCAATTCAACATTCTCACAGCGGCGTTGTTGAAGATTCAAGTCTTCTGGGATTTTACGGCTTGTCGTTTGATAATTAGTTACTGAGATTTCGAAAGTTCGTAGATGGAACCTTGAAAGTCGTGTACTGTTGGACTCTGAATCTGAGGACACTGCGAGCCTTCCACCGTCAACAGTTACCAATCACACGACGCAACATCCCAGTAGACTTAGTCTTTAAAACCACCAGTTTATCAAACATTTGTAGATATTTCTTACACGGAGCTGTGTAGTTTCGGGTTATAGCAGAGAACGTGTGGCCTATGTGCCTATATTTCCATTCTATCGGAAACTTAGCCCATTTTGTCGTGAACATGAAAAGAAGTCTGCTTCGTATGTGGCCCCTTCTTAATGACAGACCAGTTAAATGACTGATCAAGTACGTAACTCGAGTCAACCTAAACAACTTCATTTTCCTCCTGACAGTACCAATGCTCTCTACTCGTACTCCGTTCGTCTATCATCGACATTGTACATAGCCTATAATTTCAGTAACTGAATGACATTATCGATAAATATCCATCTGTCCATCCCCCACTCTCTGTCTGGAAATGTTTAGCATCTGTACAGATTCAGTCTCTGTATGTACTAGTGTTGCATCCGTACTGATAACGTCGACGAATCTGGAAGCGCACGACTGATAAACAGCATTGCACATGCAGATTATGTAGAGATAATCATGTTCGCGCTACGTATCTGAAGGACGGGTTGCAAAACATGTGGAGCATATCAACTTCAGCCAGCAGAAGTCACGTTGCTTCTGTTTGGTTCTGATGAAGATTTTGAGGAACCTTCTGAATTCTTCTAGACTGAGAATGGAAGCAGCACACTACTCCGAAACGTCAGTAACTATTTACCAATCGATGGGGCGTCATGTTTCAGAAGACTTTTAAGTTCTCATCAGCATTTCTGTGATAACCTACAAGCTCGCAGGTTCTAGTGAGTCAGTTAACGTTCCGTCCCCTCATTTATATGCATTTTCATTTGGCACAGTCATGCAGCGATCACAAGATGGGCGCATGTCCGTGTCTGCGCACATGCTTACTTCCTTCGCCGAAAATGCTCGACGAATGTTGCGTCGTGGCAGCTGGAGACGTAGTAATGTCGGCAACTTTAATCTCAGTTTATTTTAGTCCGTCCTTACCGCTGGGTGCTTTACATGAAGCCCATATTGAAACGTGTCTTATTTCTGGAACATTGTTCGTTATGCCAAAGACTGACAAGTAGAAGATATGCAGATCTGAGTTTGATTAGATATATGAAACACTTAACAAAATTATCTAATTGTACAGTGTGTCGTGTGACAAAAAAACAAACAAAACAAAACAAAACAAAACAATAATAATAATAATGATAAATTTTATGACAATGAAATAACCTACATTTTAATGAGATAGCCGATATTGCCAAGAACAGGTTTCGAATATTCGTTCATTTATATGCCAGTGCTGAGTAAGCCTGCGCCTTTCAACTTTTGCGTAATTCCTGTCGGGTTGTCTTTGTAAATCTGGAAATGGCTGTACCGACGAACGCTTTGCTTGGCGTTGCAGTTTGACTGCCGCTGACTGTACCAGTTTCATTCCGTAATTGACTGTAGCGTGATTAACTAAGTTTGATAATCTGCTTGCGACATCCCTCGTCTGCCGCCGGCTCAAGCGAGAGACCCTGACGGTGCGAAACAAACCATAGGCATCTCGTCACCGTTTGTTTGGGGGAATTCTTCACGTCGGTGTATATGGTATTCGTACATGGTGTTAACACTCACTGATACTTTGGAATCTTAACAGGAATTGTGAAGTTAGAATTGACTGTGGGCTGTACTGGCTATCATGAGCGAATTGTTTCTGGTGTTCTTCAAAACCACGCTGGAATTTACTTTAAATACGTCACGAGAGCCTTTAAAATTATAGTCTACTCCACATTCATTGTATTCGTACCATACCATTCAACGTTTGTCACATCTGAAGTTGATGTAGAGACATTAAACAGTATAAGAAGTAACTGCTCAGCTTCATTGGAGCTGGTTGACAGGAGGTGAGAAGAAAGAGCCTGAGGGGTGAGGATTCAAGCCTGTCGGGACGTGACGCCCTGACTTTGGCTGCGATGTTTCGAAACGTCGAGAACTTGTCACCCAACGACACAGATCCACATGCCACAAGACTTATTTCCTCAGTCAGACAGCTGTCAGGATCTCAAATCTCGTAGTCTCAGTGATGATTAGACTGTCTTGAGAGTGCTGATAGAAGAATCGTTTTAAACAAAACTTGGACGAAAATGGGAGTCCCTAGGAGACACATGCTTGAAATTCAAATTGCAACCAAATATGGCAACTGCAAGAACTTCTGACGTGAGAAGACTATTAGTATATGTCTTAAAACGATGCGTTTTTGAAAGCTCATCCTCGTGTATACGTAAATAGAAATACATGGAGACTCTGCGATCTGTCATTTTTAATTACAACTTACGGTTATTACCGAAGAACCATTGTAATAAGGGACGTGCAATCGTGGCTCAAGCCATTATTCGTTTTCATTCTAACGTCTTCCCTTCCGTACTGTTCTTTTTTAGGAGGAGCGAACGAAGCTTGGGAAACTTCTGCTAAAGTGATGCTCTTTTTACTTTCGGAATCAAATAGCTGTCACTTTTCCCTTTACTTTTTATTTTCAAAGATCACCTTCTTGTGGTTTGAAGTGTAGCTAAGCCCGTGGTTAATGTCTCGGCTTGCCTCTTCCGCTTGAGTGTTGAGAGTAACCCAAGAACATGTGGTCACCTTAAGGCCAAAAAGAGGAAGCCCATCCCTTTGTCTTCCACCTACGTTTCTTTCAGCTTGTACCGCGAAAAAAGGAAAGCGGTGTAGAAATTCACGCTTAATTTTTTTTCCACATGAAGTCTGACATCTAGGGTGGTAAAATGCCAGATTTCAGTCTTCTGCCACGAAGTGGATGAGAACTGTCCTCTTCTGGAACATGAGGCGGCGTGCAGTGGTAATTCCTTACCAACTTGTCGGGCCAACCTCTCCGTTCTAGATTCAAGGGTCAAGATTTTTAACCCGTGATGATGGATCCGATAGGTTGTCCCGAAACGTCGGTAAGGAATTACCACTACACGCTGCGTCATGTCCCACAAGTGCGCAGTTTTTGGGGTAGTAATTTTTCCAGTAGGATTTTTTCGCCAGATACGTGTGGTGATAAATTAGCATCTTTTGACTGTCATTGACTGGCCACTGTCCTACCCAGTTTTGGTCAGCAAACGGGAAGGCATTTATACAAACCAAACCGTATTGTTGTTGATTAATAAGTAGAATATGCCAACTTTCTGATTGAGGAGTTAAGACTTTTTTTTTTCTCATGCTACATGATTGTCATAATCCGTGGAGCAACGCTCGACTTGGCGTAGTGACGGTACCTTATAAGTTGTTTTGCTTTTGAATATTGGGGAAGTAAGTCTATGCCACACACCTAATTTTGTCCTACAGACTTTTAGAAACAATTCAGCAAAGTGATGATATGGGGGAGAAGAGAAACCCATACAGGGTTGTGGTGGGGAGACTTGAAGGAGAGGGACCTTTCCGAAGACCTCGGAGTAGAAGGGGGTTAATATTAACCTGGGTGCGAAAGGAATAGAATGAGAGTGGCGTGGTCTGGATTCATAAAATATGGAGAATTTCTTGACAGGTTTAGAAACTATTAGCTTCAAAAGAACGGCTGTTTTCTATGAACTTAGTGAATGTGTTGGAAGGCAATGTTGGAAATCGGAGTATAACATAAATACTTTTAGTGTAAACAGGGTATAAGTTCGTATAGGATTTACATGTGGAATCGCCAATCTCAGTTCTATCGAAGGCTGATTAAACTTACGTGCCTATGAAAACACAGCCGTTAAAAGTAGCGAAGATAATGCTGCCATCAGGACAGATTTCTCTAGGGTAAAGGTGTTTCGTTACTAAATTCATTAATTACCGTGATTGCATAATTTAAACCAGCTGTAGGCTACTAAACTCCCTTGCGAAGAAAGCCGTGATCCGGAAGAATTTAAGCAATCATTGCTCTGGTATGGACTACGTAGGTAAATGTCGCCAGCTTACTGGTTGGTCGTGCGTGGTACAATATTGAGGTTATGCTGCTGTTAAAGTGTCCGGTTTTCGACATAACTAAAATTTTGAAGGTATCAGAGAAGATAAGTGTTGTCAGAAGCAATATTAGAACTGTGACATAAATACGTGTGTGGTGGAATTTGGTAAAAGCAAGGAAATGAAGTGAAACTCGAGGACATCCCAATGCAAAGGGGAGAAGCATATTTGCACGTGAGTAACTGCTTATTCTACGCTATAGGCGATGCAATGTATTATCTGAATTGCAAGCATATTTGCTTGTGATGAGTTATAATACAGCATTCCATACAATTCCTCCATAAATTTAACACTCACAGAAATATGAATTTTTAGGTTATTTGCGTGTGTATGAAGGAAGTTTGAACGGGTATAGTCCAAGAAAATGGCAGCACAATATAGGCAATAATTTGTTTTATGGTAGTAGCACATAGGTAATAGCCTGTTGTTTGATAGTACCGCAAAGCAATAGTCTGTTTTATGGTTAGTACCACATAGGCAGTAGTCTTGTATGTTACCACCATGTAGGCAATAGTGTGTTTTATTGCAATTAACTTTATGACCTTTTCTGTAGGATGGAGGTTTGTTAAAATAAATGTATCACATAAAAATAAACTGCACAAATTTGAACTAAAGTATGTTAGAAGTAAGTAACTGCTGTGGATATGAATGCATCAAAACCTAAACATATCCTAGTACTCATGATGTTAGGTTACATATTGTCTTGTATGAAATGAACTTTATGCAGTCATCTATACTTCAGAAGCCATTGTGACTGGTAGTTTCTTGTGCTGCCAGATTTTACAGCTTGCTTATTAATAACAACTCTAATTACTGTATTTTTCTCCTGAGTAATGAGAAATGTTTAAGATATGTTGATAGACTACAAAACTATGTAAAGTCAAGTACTGGTTTTTGAACTGCATACCATGTATTCTAATTATATGTATTTGTAATAAATGTGACAAAGGGTAATGCTAGGTTCATGGCTGTCAATTTTAAAATCAAATGGTCAGAAGTCCTTGCCTGGAATGACTGCAAGAAAAGAAGATATATTTTTGCTAAATATACATAAAATTTCCATGAATGGCAAATATAACTTTAATGGTGATGATGATGATGATGATGATTAAAGGTTTATTTTTGCGTTGCATTCATGATTTTAAAATTATGCCTGAATGTAATGGAAGCCTCCACTGTATACAAAGATGGGGAAGTGTGAGCTCGTAAACCCTTGTTTTGAATCCCTGCAATGTGTGCTTGCATGCATAGGAGCAGAACACATATGAATATAGTAAAAAGCAATTTAGTCACAAAGCTTCAAAAATACATTTTATGGTGGTTGTGTGTGTTCATACACCAGTAATTTTAACACATGTGTATAATCAACACATGTTGTTTCTCACTTCAAAGTATGTACTAAACCCATGATCATATGATCCATGACTATTTGCAGTCCTGGGTATGACAGTATAGCAGCCTATCGAGTTTTAGTACTGTGAGAATAAAACTAAACTAAGCATTGTGAAATAATACTCAAAATTATATCTGAAAAATTACATTTGTTTGTTATCTCCCTCATTTACTCTCTATTTTCAATAAGTATTGCACATTATATAACCCTGCAATAACGACAAGTGTCTCTCTCAATTCCACATTTAGGTGCTATCATTTTTCTTTTCCCTTGTCACCAGCAGGCTGCTTCTTTATTTTCATGTACATTTTCCTTGTTCTTTTTTAATATAGTCCTGATTTTTCTGGTTTAGTATTCGATATATAGCCCACTAAAAAGTGTACAGCCAAAAGTAGGGTTAAGGGAAGTTAAGAAGGGCTAGAATTAATTTTAGATTGTGTTGTGTAAAAAGAATCATGTATCATAAACAATTATTGAAGCCCAAAGAAACTTCAGCGCCACATCAGTAAACTTCATTTTGTTCTTCAAAGTACAGGCACCTAAGATACAGAATTTTTGACTGACATCTATTTTTTTTGGTCCAACACCGTGTGCGCATATATTTTGTTATTTTATTCTCTGCTCTTACTCAAGTAACTTTTACAAATTCACTGTTCACCTAATATCATATGGTGCAACTGTAACCATGAATATATCTAGAAACAGGTTATTATGTCTTAAAATGTTCTGCAGTTAATTATGTATTTTATTTTTAATCTCACAGCAGTAAAGTAGACTGTAGAAAGTGTTAGTTTGTGTCTGATGAGCAATATTCACTCACAGAAATGTTTCTAAATTCATGTTACGTAATTTACCTGCAGGAAAATTTATTTTGAAGGAAATTTATTTAAAGGGATGTGCACCTGCATAGCACTAGGGCAATACATGTTAGGTGTTCTGCCTGCTACATGTAGGATAAAGTGCAGGTGTCTGTGGATGCAAGTAAGAATGTCCCATAAAATGTTGTGTAATTGTTTGTATTGGGTAATGCCAACAATTTTGAATTTTGTGCCTTTTATGTAAGTTGGTGATAAATGTTATCTCAAACAACAGTTCATTTACACAGAAAAGTTATTTTCTATCTTTATAATGTTTTGAAGTCTGTACTATCCTTTAATGCTTATGTGAAACGTGAATCATAATATTTCAGAAAAAACTGGTACAGTACAAAAATTACCTCGCTTAAGGGCTAAAACAGATTTATTTGTGCATTTTAGAACTATTAGATCAGCTCATTGCAGTTCACTCTGCTGTATCTTTGTCAAGAGTTGTCACAAATAACGATTCTTATTTATGCAGGTCTGTTTTTTTTTAGTGGGGGTACGCGGTGGCGCAGTTGGTTGAGGCACTGCGCTGCAAAGCGGAAGGTCGCGGGTTCGATTCCCGATGGTGTCAGTGGAATTTTCATTGACATAATCCTGTCGGCTGCACTTGGGCCCTGGGGTTGGCTCAGCCTCTACCAGAAATGAGTACCAGGAATATTTCCTGGTTTTAAAGGCTGCCGGTGCGTAGGGCTAACAAACTTACCACCTACATGTGCCGATTGTCTTGAAATCTGGGAGCCTCAACCTCCTAGAACCCTCAGGGTCTGTCCAGGCCTGTAATGGGATTGCTTTTACCTGTTTTAATGAACAGTGTGAACTCCCATGCCTGTCCACTTCCAAAATAGCAGATTTCCTCAAGTCAGTGTGGCGAATTGACATGTAAAGGACGTTGCAGTTTTGTTTCTTGTAGGTCCATTTTAATGGTTCATTACTTAAGGATCTAAATGAGCAGTCAGGGTCGTTTTTAAAAGTGTCATATCGATTACAGTGACTGAATTAATTGTAACGTAATTAAATGCAAATATTGCATTTGGTGTGATGTTTTCGTATTCGAAGTTGTCGATTTTAAAGTTATCCTGTTTTAAGGGCATAATAAACCGTCAGATAATGAATTGACAAATAAGATTGTATGTCACACGCATGTGGGCCGGGGTAGCGTAGGCGGTACAGCGATCGGCTAGGGGATGGACGGTCCGGGAATCTAATCCCGGTGGGGGCGAGATTTTCCGCACCCGTCCAGAACGGTCCTGGGGCCCACCCAGCCTCCTATACAACGAGTGCCGGGTCTTTCCTGGGGGTAAAGCGGCTGGAGCGTTGCGTGGCGTTGACAACCCACCCCCACCTAGCGCCGAGGTAAAACAAAGAGAACTATACCTCTGTTCCTCCTCTGGGCCTTCGTGGCCTGTTCTAGAGTGAACTTTACGTTACTTTACTTTACTTTATGTCATACACGCGTTCATAGTGCAGTTTGCAATTGAATGTGAAGCAACAAAGATTAACGGTTTTATGTGTGCTGGTAGGAAGTAAATATTTCCTATCTTGTTTATATTAGGTAAACATAATTCTAGGTCTTCTCTGACGTTTCGGAACAGGGAGTATTTCAGCAGTATAACCGTCATTTTTATAGTACGCGCGACCAACCAATAGGATGGCAGCTTTTATCAACAGGTTCAACTGCAACGTAACGAATTATTTAAATGCGATCCAAATTTATACTAGCCAGCAGCTACGCTATTGCACCTCAATCCCATTTTTTTTTTACCTTAATGGTAATGACATCCAAATTTGCAGACATACATACCAACCCTAAACCTTAATTTTTCGTTAATGAGGATTCCCCTTTGACTCTGAGGTGTTCTTAAATTCAGGGACTATTAATTGCTGCCAGTGCAGATTAAACAATAAGGGGAGCTGTAACGAAGCGACCTCTACCATTGCGGTTCGGTTGTACAAGTTTTGAAACGCTATATCTTTAGGTGAGTCATCGAATGTCGCGTTCGACGGGTTACTAGTCCTATTTTATATTAGGGAAACTTAAAGTTCAAATTTGGACCCGGGGGACCAGTTATTCCAACCGGGATTTTTCGTCTTTTTTTTTTTGTACCTCCAGCTGAATGTCGGCATAACAAATTAAATAGGCCACGGCCGATTCTACATGCTTTCCAGCTCTTTATGTACTGATCGTACACTAATCTTTTCTTATATTCTGAAATATTGAAGGTGTCGTTATATAAACCAAGCGAAATAAATAAAAATTGGTACGGTTCAGAAAATTTTCGATAAGGACAGTCCAACATTATTATAGTCTCATGAAGCATTGACACGCATTACAAAGGGAGATTGATGGGCTTTGTCGTAAAGCGTGATTACATTTTGTTTCCCCCTGTCCCTAGTTGTCAGAAGACGTATCGTGTTCTTACTGCCAACGTCTTTCTTTGTTTTTACGTTGTCTTCAGTTTTGATTTTCCAGCTGTTGCGTCAGAAGTGTAATTTAGAGCAACATCTTGGAAACCACGCGCTTTAGACGTGGGAACGACGTGGTCAGAGCAATGCCATGATAGGTGAAAAAATGAGACACTGGCTTCTGTGGGAGGGGGGAGAATGAAAATCTTATCTCAGCGGTTCGATGAATACTGTATGTATGGTCTTCACAGAACGGACATTTCATGAGTGGCACATGACGGTTATCGGCGATGTTGAGGTTTCGGACTGATTTCAGATCCTGAACAAACAGAAATGGGACTGTGTCAACTGTCATCGGCATATTTTATGTGTGCTCTATGTCTGCACAATAAAGTGCACGGAATTTCGGAAGATGGCTTTGTTGTTCTTCCGTTGATTAAAGGAGCAGACCTACCTACTATCCTGGGCCTGGATAGTTCAGTCGGTATAGCGACTTGCTACGGGCTGGATGGTGCGGGATCGAATACTGGCGGGGGCGAGATTTTCCCCTAACGTCCAGAACGGTCCTGGGGCCCACCCAGCTTCCTATATGTGGGTACTTGCTTTTTCCCCGGGGGTAAAGCGGCCGGGAAATGGCCTGACCACCCACTCCCATCTACCGCCGAGTTTTAAGAAAGTACATTATTCCCACTCTGGGCCTTCGTGGCCTGTTCTAGGGTGAACTTTTACCTACCTACTTTCTGAGGTTCGCCAGTTTGAGATTTTCCTAATCGACGGGTCAGTAAACGTCTAAAGACAGTATTCCAGTTAATATATTCCACCACTTTCAGGAACGTTTGGAACTGCATTTTGCAAATATTTGAGGTAGATATTGATTTTCTCCGTTAAGACTGCCTACTAAATGAAATCAGTTCAAAGATATAAAAATTAGTCCTGCAGATGATCATAAAATCTTCATCATTTGTCCAAATGTTACGTAAATCAAACTAAGGTGTGTAAATCAAGGGAATTATGCAAGTTCGATGGTGTTATATAAGTTAGATGCAGCCGTCTCGTGTGCCCGAAACCGACCGTGCATTAGTCATACGAAGCATAGACAGTTTACGCATTTTATCACCCGATTGCACAATGAAGTTGCATTTGGTTCTGATTTTTAAAGATTGGGGGATGAATTTGTTTGTATGCTGCTCCACCTGGAATCAAATGATTGAGTAAGTAAACGCAAATATGCTCCGTACCAGTGAAACTGGCTTTTGTTTGTTTGTTTGTTTATTTGTTTTTGGCCCAACAGCCCCACCAGTGGGCCAGGGCCTCCTCATTCACGAGGTTTCTAGATCACACACAACGACACAACAGTCGGTAGAACTTCTCTGGACGAGTGATCGGCTCGTCGCAGAGACCTATACCTGACAACACACAACACTCACAACAGACAGACATCTATGTTCCCGGTGGGATTCGAACCCACAATCTCAGTAGGCGAGCGGCTTTAGACCTATGCCTTAGATCGCATGGCCATTGGGACCGCCAAACTGGTTTGTGAGCAAGGTGAAATCTGTCACAAGGGGTCACAGTCTGGATCACACAGTTAGCTCGGTCCTTGGAAATCAGACCACACTTCGCAAATTTAAAATAATTTGCATGCATTAGTTGGATAAATAAAGGACTTGATATCACTTCCAGACACTCACAAACAGAGAATTCTTTTCAGATCACCAAAGCGCAGGAAATTTGCAGTGATATGCGGGTTTGTAAAGCACCCTAAGTTGGTAGCATTGCTATCCTGATGATTGTGAAAATTAAGACCGGTCGAAAGAAAGCGGTCAGAACATGGGTAAAAGAAACCTTTCGGTCAATTCTTGTAGATACCGATAAAAATTACCGACTTTTAAATTCATGACTCTGTTTCGAGTACACAGTTTTTGTAGGTTTCAGTAAGATGACAGTGGGTTTGTAAGAAGTGGTTAAGAGATGGTTGTAGCCTCTTTTAAGATAAGTAATATTCAGATATTTACCTAGAGGTATTGTGTAAAAACACGATTACCTTAAACGAAGATAGCCGGTAGTCAAAACGGGATTAAGCTCGGGAACATCTAAAAATTACTGCTGAATTAATCTGTTCGATTGGGAAACCTAGGGTACGATGGCTGATCTGCGGACCCACATTTATAATCCGGGTTCCTTATAAATATGATCGAGTGTTACCCCTCCAGCACATCTTTCGGATGACTCAGAACTGGGTCAAATGTCAGGCTTTTATGATGGCAGTAACGAAACTTCGGGTTCCATAATAACAGGGAATTAATTGTGGAAATAATAAAAATACTGACCCAGTCGACGAAATTAATCATTCTGCGCCGAACGCACGCTTATATGTTGGGGATCATATCGGACCGGAACGTGTGGAGTTCGTGTAGGTAATGGACGACACTGGCGCTGTTAGAAATCTAGCTGCAAAAGACTAAGTCAACAACAACGCCCTGAAATCTGCAGTCTAAGGGTTTAGCCCCGATTACTTTGTTAGGAAGTTTGAATCAGGTAAATTAAATAAATACATACAAGAAAGTGATTCTTCGGCATCCCTCAAATTCCTTGTTTCTTTCTTTCTTCCTTTCTTCCTTTCCTTCTTTAATCCTGTCTTACCAGGAATTAAACCTGAAGCAGTGCCATGAAACGGTGTAATAATGAACTGAATGATCCTGCCTTTCGTTCTGCTTTTGTCTGCTTCTGTATTTCTGGAACAGTATTTATTACCTGAATTACTGTTTTGCCTTTACATTCTCTGAACCATGCGTCGTGATACATATATGCGAGAAAGAACAACAAGGTGCACACTTTTTCTCATTAATTTATTCCAATTAAACTATCCTCTACATGTTTTGAACAAATAATTGTTCGTCAACAGGAGGTTATTTCTGTACACACAGCATACAGTATTTTACCAAGCATCTATGGGATGTCTAGCCGCTAACACGATATGATTGGAAATTTATAGATGCATGTTAAAATGCTATATGTTGCGTGTACATAAATAACCTCCTGATGATGAACAATTATTTGTTCGAAACATGTAGAGGATAGTTTAATTGGAGTAAATCAATGCGAAAAAGTGTGCATCTTGTTGTTCTCTGTCACGTACTATTTTGCTGTGTGAAGACTTAGAGCCATGTAATCAATTCAAGATTTGTAATTACGTAGCCTACAAATAAAACATCACCCCCCCCTACCCTCAGTGGGTTTAAAAGAACTTCTGCCTAAGTAACCTGACGCTTTGCTCATCCTCCTCACTTAAACCCTACGATGGAGTCAGCGTTTTCTTTTGAAACGTCGGTAGCACCTAAAAACATTGTCAAAATTAACGTTGTCCTGTGTCGACAGCTTTAAATTAGTAAGTTAAATAAGCAAGAAACTTATAATAGTATGACTTTTGTGAGATGCATAAATTACATTTTTATATAAAGCTGGCTGTATAATTCAAGTAGGTCACAGGAATGTGTAATTCTTCATGTTGCTGAATGTTTTCTGCAGAGAGCTGTAGACCAGGTAAGATGATGGTAGCATGCACTTTGCCGGCAGCTCCGGCAATCTTATTTGGCGGTTCAGTGCATTCGGTTTATTCATATTAACAGTTATTTAGAAGCCGTGCTGAAGTGACACTCTTACCTTCGACTATTTGAAGGCTGTTGTAGGTTAATTAATGAATAATTACTCTTTGGAAATAAAACCAGTGATTTTTTTTTTAAATCTACCATCTCGCCTTGACAGCAGGTAATTCTGAAAAGCGCCTGTCTTTGTACTAAAAGGAGCTTATTTTGATATTGTTGCTGGTATAAAAACAACAAATAATATTCATGCTTCCCTAGTCCGAAATTTATTACAATAATAATAATAATAATAACAAACAGTAAATTGATAAAGCTTCAAGAAGAAATTAATGGAGTAATTGAAGAACTTTTAGAAGAGGATGAAATGAACATAACAGATATAAACAACCTGATATACGCTGCAGCCACACTTATGACACAAACATTGAATGAGCCTAATAAAAGAAGCAAAAATAGAAGAGATGTTACGTTTTGGAAAATAAGAATGCAGAAACAGATAAGCAGCTGGAGAAAAGAGTTATCAATAATAGCTGAAACTGGAACAGGCTCTGATAATGTAAAGCTTAATAGGAAAAAGAGGAAGGTTTTTCA
>Ga0131853_10006449_pt1 | contig 21181 bp, 12 predicted proteins | sample TergutLab28metaG_FD_92764 | JGI IMG/M metagenome (GOLD analysis project Ga0131853, IMG submission 92764) | Labiotermes labralis P1 segment gut microbial communities from Petit-Saut dam, French Guiana - Lab288 P1 (version 2) (version 2) | ecosystem: Host-associated > Arthropoda: Insects >...
AACGTTCAACTTTGGACATATGTGTTTTTTGTTATATCTGTAAACTCTAAAAAAAAAAACACCCTCCCGAAGTCTCGCACATATCCCCTGAGACACACTATATATATATATATATATATATATATATATATATATATATATATATATACAGCGGGATTCAAAAAGATGGACTCAGTTTCGTAAGTCTATATTTCAAAATCAGAACTAGTGACGAACGTGATGTAAATTACATTTTGTTATGCTCATAATGAAGTTTGAAGTTTGGAGGTTGAATTTTGAAACGAAGACGAAACGCACGCTGCTCAGCAGTCGCCAACTCAGTTTTGACGAACTCACGAACGCAAAAAAAATCTTGTGCTGCATATTAGCCATTTTGTTTTCAACTGACGCTGCTGCACGGCTCTGCGCTAGCGAGCATTGCAGCAGTGGTATTTGAATTTAGGACTTTCTCTTTCAAATGTTATGTAGGCCATTCACATACCATGTACAGTTCAGGAAATACAGACGTACAAAATTGAGTCCATCTTTTTGAATCACGCCGTATATTCCCTTCGTCCGGGAAAAAAAGACGCCCCACCTCCAATTAAGCTGCAAGCCCAAAGGCTGACACCTCAGTAACGATCTGTTTTTAGGGCGTAAGGTCTGCACCATACTAACTGCTCGACATACTTTGACAATAATGACAACTACGCATTGACGTATGTGCAATAAAACTAACGAGATGCTGTGGGATCTACTTTGGCTAAGTACTTTTGCAGACAAGGGTCACTACAGTTATTGTACTCACAATTCATATGTAAATGGTGTAATACACGTACGTCAAGTACATAGGATATATTTAGGCCTTTTTTTCACGTGTGCTAGAGTTAACCTGCAACTTCTTCCCTTTCCACCATTAATTCCAAGAGATGAAACCCAAATGTTAAGTAACCAGTATTTGTGCTGTCGACCGCTAAATGGTGTGCCCAGGTTAAACCTAAAAAGCTGTTCAGTCATTGCAGTGAGATAAGCTATTCTTTAATCCATTGGCCGCTTCAGTAATCAGCAGCCAGACAGTTCCCGCGTAACATATTAATTAATTCTAATATAATTTTGCTTCAAAACAGGTCAATGATATTAAAGTAACACTGAAAGAAACAGGACGGAAGGTTGTGAGCTAAATTAATCTAGCTTAGAATAAGGACCATTGGGAGGCTCTTGTGAACACACTAGCAAACGTCTGGTTGTCACGAGGAATTTCCTGTAGAGACGAGGAGAATAGTTTCTCAAAAAGGCATCTGTCCCATGTATTTCGATCAGCTGGTAATTTACGTTACACACAATAAATAACCCGACGTTGATACATACTGTGAATGTAAAGTATGCAGCAGTCACCTTATTTATTTAACGTATTTGATTAATATTATTTTGTAGATTAACAACAGAGGCAACATACGTATAACATAAATTCGGGCGCGTTCGCGTAACCATTGTCGAGTGGAAAAGCAATAAGTATAACATATTCTGAGTGTGTGCCTGTGTCCTTAGTTATTCAGCATGCAAAGGGTCGTATTATATTGCTAACTATGGCCTGACCGACTATAAAATATCTTTCCCAGTTATCTCATAAACGACGTGATTTTCGAAAAAAAAAAGTAAGTGAACAAAAATATCTTTATTTTGCCTACAACATTCGTCCGAAACATCTCTCACTCTTAAAAGAATTCAGCGAGATACTATGATAACTGTAAATAGATCTAAATGGAAAGTACCTGTTTTTCTTGGCATATTTTAACGAAACTTCAATTTTTCAATAGATTTTCGAAAATTCCTCAAATATCAGATATCATGAAGGTCTGTTCAGTGGTAGCCGAGTTGTTCCATGCGGACCGACAGATATGCCAATGGAGGGACAGAGACACACGACGAAGCTAACTGTTTTTTTCGACGAAACATGTAGCAGATGGCAACCGAATGCACAGTGTTCTAAAATTTGCTTCGCACCGACACTAAACACTGACACTGATTAACAAACACTGCGCGTTGATGATACCAGAACAAGGGCAAACAATTTTTTGTGGACACAATATCTTGGCAGGAAGCTGTTTTTGTAACCCAACTGTCCAGTAATGTTACACTCTCAGTCTGACAAATTGTGTCACGACGAATTACAGTTTAATGACGGATATGAAGCTGTTTGGTTCTCATAACCGGGCCGGACTTCATGGCGAACATATAAAACTCCTTCCCAATTGTTTCAGTGGTTAAGTCTCCGGGCGCCGAACTCACAGTCTTATCGCTATTCGGATTAAGCCATTGGCTCTCTGTCTATCTATAAATCCTATCTGGTCAGGCGTTAAAGTCCAGTTAGCTTGCAACTACACATGTTATGCACGACAGTCTAAAGAAACTATGAGACCTAAAGTTCTCCTGACCTTTACTATGAACAATCATGCCGTCTGGGACGTGACACAGTCTACTTTACTGTATGGGTGTCAATGTTTCACCGCTTCATATGGCGGTAAAATGCTCCTAAACGTTGCTACGTATGTCCTAAGCGACATGGTATCGATATCATTCTCAAAATAAAGAAACATTTTCAAAGAACACATCTAGGGTATCAATTACACAACTGTAAAATCAGTGTTTAGGTGATCACTGGTTGGATAATTCAGCTGCTCGACTAAACCTACTGGACACCTTTTCCTTTGGAATAATAAATGTGGACTGAAAGATTATATTCTGTCCCTGTGTTGAACAAATCCAACTTCCAGCAGGGACACAGTTTACTGTCAGGTCCTACAGCGCCAATCAGGAACCACCGTGCGGATGATTGAAGCGGCTGATGGGATCCATCTCCTGCGACGCGTTAGATCGTCAAGGTAACAACACGTGGTAACGATTCCAGTGACGAAACCAAGTGGTGAAGAGTAAATTGGGAGATCACGCGGCAGATACACGTTACCTGCCATGCTAACGAGATGATATTACTATGCAGACCTGTGTACCAAATGACGACAGCACGTGACACGCCCTCTGGCACATAAGCCATTCCGCTGCCAAATCAATTTGCTCCCACCCTTCATAAATATTTGTGTTTCTTCATTTAGCGTAGATCGGCAATAACGCGAAATGTTATCTGCTGCTTATTGCAAGGAGTCTGAAAACCGGTGCTAAAGTGGTGCGAGTTTTGTTTCGTGTAATGAAAAAGAATGGCAGTCGCAATGATGCTGATTAAACTAATAAAGCCCAGCGGTCACTAGAAGCATCACCTGTTGTAACATTCGGAAATTCTGCACTCTTATAAATACTTTGTTTACGTCTTTCGATTGATTCTTACAATAAGACGCTTTTTTACCCTTAAACAACATTAACGGAATTTGTTCTTTGTGACGAAGCGAAAAAAATTTTTAGGACCGAATACTTTGGATGAAGGCCATTGTTAAACAAACTCTTAAACAACTGCTGTGCATCTACCATCAACGTCGTCGTCGTCGTCGTCGGCTCTACAGCCCTGCGTGGGTCCTTGGTCTCCTCTTTTTTTATGTTTCGTAACAATATTTTTTATGGGGTAGGTTTTAAGCTTCATGCCAAACCCCCAACTTGGAGGACCAGGGTATATTTTCTTGTCTGGGTCATCACCCTTGACCTGTCTAGCATGAGAGGCCCTAGCAGTAGCTGCGCTTCTCCCAGCATTGCTCTCAGGATCATTATACAACGCAAGCCCGACCACTGCGCCAAATTAGGGATAACTTGGGGTAGGGGGGGGGGTAGGGCTGTGATTAATAAAAACCCTAAATATAATTTTAAACTGTATGATATGAAAAATTCTTATGTATTATTTTTGAAATGACATGTATTTATTGGTCGGAAGACGTGCCACTTGCCAAATGAGCATGTAAATAAATAAATAAATGACGTACATAGGAGTGAAGCTTCTCAAGTTGGTGAAGATTTATTTTGCGGTCTTTTGGGTTATCATTCTTTAGTCTGATAAGCCATTCCCAGAGTTTCGGAAAACAAAAAGTGTTGCATTCGTGAAAATGGGGACTGTACGTTCTTCTGAAATTTCTACAATGATCCAGATTACAGTGTGTGACGACAACAACATATTCTAAGTCATGGAAATGAAATTAGTAATTTACATTATTGTCAAGTACAAATTTTGCCTTTAATTTTTGTACACATTACAAACGTTACCTTAGAGTATTTTGCAACTGCCATTTTAAAATAAATTATGCCTTAGAGCAATATAAATCTGCAAGATGATATTACATTTTTTAAGTATTTTAAATTCACATTAAAACTAACATAATTTTAAAAACCATTGGTTTAAAAAGGGGTAAAATTGTGGAATGCGACTTAGTTCATATTAATTTTCGCCACATACATGTATAACTTCTATATTCAAGGTAACTTTTTTAGCACAAGAATTGTAAAAAAATAAGCGTTTCATTACAGGACACTAACTCAAGTTGCTACTCGAAAAACTCATCAACTTCAGTCACTATTTTGGTTGAAAACAATCACCGTCCTTCGTAATCACATCAGAGTCCATTACAGAAGTCTGATTCATTACTATTCTGTCTGTTTCTTAGAATCATACAGAAGCATTGTCAATAAGCCCACACTAACTGTTGGGCAGATCGCAAGGGTTCAAAAATTAACTTTAAATTATTTACTAAGAACAAGATATATGTATAAAAAAATGGGTGCACGGAACATATCAACTTTCACTTAACACAAGGCAGAATAACGTAACTTTTACGCCACGGCCGAAATTTTCTCATTTACCAATGTAAGAATGTAAGGACAGTGTCGTCAATCACAACATTTTTCTTAAGAGTTTAAATTTAATAAGCTATTATATGTCTCGGCTCAGTACATTTAACTCATGACATAAATATTGTTGTGACAGATGATACTCTCCTTACCTTTGTATTTTTATCACAAAAGGGATGTAACTCTTATAAAAGAGCGTCAGAATGTAAAAGTTGTGCATTTTTATTTCTCCCGAATTTTAAAATGGGAGTTTGGGTTAAAAAAGGATTTCAAATACGGAAACTCAACGTCAGGGAAAAGCGGGAGTATATAATGAAGAAGAGGTATTGATTCAGGACCATGAAAAGCGATAACAGACCTACATAAACCGAAGCCTGTAATTGTTTTCTATGTGAAACCTAGCACAGTGAATAAAGACATTGTTCTTCTGACCAGAGTTCAGGCACTGAATTTAAGAACGTAAACCTCTTATACAACTTCTCCAAAGTCTTAGAAAACCATCATAAAAAATTCTGTAAAATATTAATGGCTCTTTTCCTCGAATTTTTCAACATGTAAGAGGCAACATATAATTATATCACAGATGCTGAGCATTTGAAGAGATGTTTCAATCATGCCCACATCAGCATAGCGCTTCGTCAACATCAATCTTCCTATTTATATTCCAAACGCTGCTACACAGATAACATATTTACGACAGACAATTCAATACACCCAGATGGCGTGGAAGTGATATATCAATTGATTCCCGCTGGCACATAAAGTAACAAGCAAAACGTAAATGATACAACAGTGGTAACTAGATAGCTGTTAAGCTACAGAAAATCTGACCTCGGATAATACAAACCCAAATGATGATGTGCATTTTCAATTGAACTAACAAGCTAGTGCTGCCAGTTCGTGGAAAAATAAGTTATGTTAAATTCGTGAATAGGTTCTTGTTCCGGTACTTAATAGCACATATTAATGGTTCATGATACCTGCCTCATTCTGCGGGCAAAACAACTAAGAGAGAAGTGGTGTTAATGCAGTAGTGCAACTGAACCTTTATAATAACCAGAAACCGAGTGAAGTTGTTTTCTTAAAGACCTGTTTGTTTTAAATTATAAGTAAATGTATTTTTTACTTAATAGTTTGTCAGAGCTTATAATTTCAAATAAATTAATTAATTTGTATTCCCATTTTCCAGCTGTTATATTAAAAGATGCAACACCAAGTCGTCTTTATTGACTGATATGGACCACAAGGGTATGCGTTTCCTCTACTGTCACATATTAAATGTTATTCCAAATATTTACAATTCGGAGTATATTGAATTTAATGCACTAAGAGCCCAATCCGCCTTATGATCTGCTTCAGGGTATCATGTGTATGTTTCCGTCCAAGCTACTCAAATTATAAGCTGGGCTGGACATTCAATACGTTGTATTCAGTTTGCTTGGAATTAAAAATATTTGGAATGATTTGATAATGGCTGATGATAGCCGAAATGTGTATTCACCTTGCCCCATATCAATCAAGAAAAATGTTTTTATATTGTATGTATGAATATATGACAGGTGGCAAATTATAATTTAGATTTATTCATTTCAATTAAATAAAACCAACAGCATACATCAATCTGAGTTGGAAAACTATGCAAGAAAACAAATTTACTGAACAGTTATGGTCTAAATCTTAGGTTGCAGATGACGGTGTATCTTGACACGTGAAGAAACAAAAAAATTTTCCGAAATGGCGCGGATTAAAGGAAGCGAGATAAGAGAATGTAATACGTGAGACAAGAAGGTAGCAGTTATGACTAATATCTTCAAAGCTTCATTCTCTGAGTCAGTAATATTTATTAAGAAGCTCATTACACTCAAACAAGTACATGCTTATATGACAACACTGTTACATAATGCCCTGTGGCATGGAAATAAATACATGGATTTGTGTCATTTTTGTTTCCTTTTACTGAACCCTGCCACTCGGAACAAATTACGATCCACAACACACATAGGCCAATATAATAATATGGTTGATATTAAGATTGTGCACTAAATTGCAACTAAGAACTGAAAACACGGTGCAAAACGCATTTATTTTCATAAATATTATTAAGTTTCTAATCGTATTTTAACACCTGTTATTTATTTAAAATTGTGCCAGGATCTTTTACCATTGAATAAATCACGGATATGAAATTTTCTATTTAAAATGCCCTTATTTTCATTGTATATGGAGACATTCAACCAATTATGTGTAAGATTTATGTAATATTCCTACATTATCCAGCCATTCTGCGAGATACGGGCAGGTGGTAACTGCTGCGTTGAACATAACTGATTACAACTACTGCAGGAATCGGTGCAAATATGTAACAGAAATGCTGGTATGGAAAAGCACCCCTAAAAGAACGTGCAATGTGGTAAGAAAGTTATGAGATATAGTAGGCCTACAATAAGTATAGTTGTTTTATCGTCCTTATAGTTGTCAGTGGGAGCTGCAACTCATGTCACGTCTCACACAAAATGCACTGTCCATTCAACGTGCAATGGTACGGAATTCTGAATGATGAATTGGAAAAAATCTGAAAAGAAGCGACCATGACCTGCTTCAAGCCACTGCCAGAGCTCTCGTCTGGAGCACATGAGATAAACCAAAAAAAACTTCAGTGAGGATAGACTGTACTGATCCTACGAACAGGAACCAACATTCCTAAATACATACCACTTGATATAAGATCCTAGATATTATTTAGGATTAATAATTAGGCAAAGTTAAGTAGATAATAATGTCTATCAGGCAAGAGGGAAAAGGGAGTGGAGAAGACTACGCAACGATAGACTTTATTATCTGTTATATTAATCGAGGATATTCCGTTGTGTTTTAATTCTAAGAGTAAAACGAAATGTTTCAAAATTACCGCCGAAACACAAAGACAGTGTAAAAATATTAGTATTTTATTGTGGCAACATGTTTTGGTCTTATTAGACTATATTAAAGCCAGCATTCAGAAACACGAGGTACAATCAGTGCACATCATGTACTGTGGGATCCCATATTATTTACAAGGTGTACATAAAAATATTTTAAAATTATAATAAATCATATGTATTAAAAGTGGCTAAAAGTATGTATTGGTATTTAAAATATATTGATTAGAATGGAAATATATACAAATTATTAGCGTATAGGTATCTTAATAATATGAACCAGTTGGGAAGTTACTGTGATGCACATTTGAAGGTGGTCAAATCTCGTAGTCATATTAACACTCAAGTTCAAGGTTGTAGTATATCATGCACGTAATTTTGATTTTGAGTATTACGTTTGTATATGTGTACGCAGATGTACAGAATTGTGGATTTAGTAGTCACACATTGTCGTATTGGTATCTGGTTTTATACATAAGCATTTATATTGCAGATTAGAATATATTAGACATATTCGCGTGTATGTTGAAATATCGGACGATGGCTGAACGTACTCTTATTCTTAGACGGTGTTCAACGAATGAATGTCTGGTGTGATTATTGAAAATTTTCCACGTGAATGTGTTAATTTTGTTGTGGAGTTGAGAAGCAAGACGTACGGGTGCGTGTTGGTTGTGCTGTAGTTTGTGACAAACTACAAATATGTGACTAATAGATCCACAATTCAGTACATCTACGTACACAAATACAGACGTAATACTAATAATCAAAATTACGTGCACGATATACTACAACCTCGAGCATGAGTGCTAATGTGAATACGAGATTTGACCACTTTCAAATGTGAACCACCATACCTTCCTAACTGGCTCAATTTTTAAGATACCTAAACGTTAATAATTTATATATATATATATATATATATATATATATATATTTCAATTCTAACCAATATATAGTTAATACCAATACATACTCTTAGCCATTTTAATATATATAATCTCTTATAATTTTAAACTATTTTTATGTACACCTTGTACATAACATGGGATCCCACAGCACATGATATGCACTGACAGTACCTCATATTTCTGAATACTGGCCTGAAGATAGTGTAATAAGACTTAAACATGTTGCCACAATAAAATACTAATATTTATACACTGTCGTTGTGTTTTGAGAGTAATTTTAAAACATTCTGTTTTGCTCTATTATCTGTACCCCTACCAAATATGTTTCGGGTGAACAAATTAGGAAGAATGAGATGGGCGGGTCATGGATCACGTATGGGGGAGACAAGAGGTGCGTACAGGGTTTTGGTGGGAAAACCTGAGGAAAGTGACTACTTGGAAGAGCTAGGTGTAGATGGGAAGATAATAAGAAAATTTATCTTAAAAAAGTAATATAGGGGGCTTGAACTGGATTAATTTGGCTCAAGACAGGGACGGCTGAAGGGCTTCTGTGAATGAGGTAATGAACCTTCAGGCTCCATAAATTACTGGGAATTCTCAATTAGGGAAGAGCCTAGTAACTTCTTAAGGGAGACTCCGTTCCATGGTGTTTGTTAGTAAGTTAAGCGTAGAAGCAATGTAACTGCAAACGTTCACTTACACAACTTGGCACAGGGCATTGGTAATATGTCATTCGAGGAAGAACAGACGTATAGTTCTACAGCACTGTCTTTGATACTGACTCTGGGAAGTGTTTTAATCTTAAAATGTTATGCCTTACATAAAGAAACATTTATTTACAAATTGTGTGATGATGTGACTCTTTCAACATTTTTACGCCTAAAGAGACTACAGTGGGCTGGACACGTAGCAAGCATAGATCACTTTCCTATTGCCATAAAAGGTAATGAAAATACGTAGGTTATTCGGAAAGTAAGTACGTTCTGCGCATATCTCTCGCGCATCCACGAGATTGTCATTTTGCGCATGTGCAGTGACTTCCTCCATCAATTGAGAAGATACAGATGCCATTTCGTGAAATTCGTGTTATGTTTATGTTTGTTCCTGTGCGTTAAACATGTTTAAGACAATTGAAGGGGCCGCCGACAGTGAAATAGGTCTGTAATTCGTTTTTTGAACGCTAGGAATGTGCTACCAAGTGAGATTCATCACCAGATCTGTCAAGTGTGTGTTGACAATGCGATGAGTGATGACATGGTTAGGAAATGGGTTCGGATGTTCAATGAAGGATGAGAGAACGTGCACGATGAGGCGCGAAGTTTGCGTCCATGTTTGGTGATTGGTGATTTGGTGCGTAAGCTCAACGAAAGAGTGCGTGACGACAGACGTTTCACAATTTCTGATCTGTCCCTGCACTTTCCTCAGATTTCAGGGACTCTACTGTACAACCTGAAAGATGCAGTGCAGAAGTGGCTAACATCGCAGGCGGCCGCATTCTGTGAGGAGGGTATACAAAAACTTGTGTCCCGCTACAATAAGGGCCTCAATAATGGCGGCGAATATGTGTAAAATTAGTTTGAAGAATGTAGGATCTGATAAAAATAAAATTTTATACTAAACCTTACTAGATTTTTTTTTACAGCGAAATGGTACTTACTTTCTGAATAAGCCTCGTATGTTTCAAAGAAGAAGGCCGGTGGGAATGCCTAGAGGTAGATGGTGAGATACTGTTTGGAAGAACACCATACAGTTGCTGACAGAGAACTGGAAGGCGGTAGCAAGAAAGGCAAACGATTGAAAGAGAAGATCGGAGATGCCATAGACAGAAAAGAGGCCGAAGCGGCTTAGAAGGAGAGGAAGGCTAAAAGAATAAAAGACAAAGACACGTGGTTACATGGAAATGAAAAACTAAAGTTTGCATACCATTAAGAGAAATATTGATTTTAATAGGTAAACTCTTTGGACACCTTGATAGCAGCCAAACTAGTTTGCAGGCTCGCTACATAATGGAAAAACACAAAATTTCTACTCACGTTATTTGCAGTTTTTAAGTCTGCTGAAACTCCTCATAATATTTTATTAACATTCTGTGTTTTAAATAGGCTTGTTCATACATAGCCTTATTTAAAGTGGGCTTTATTACAGGTCAGTGTGGCTAAAAGTCGCATTATCGTTCAAAATTTAGTGAAAATGTTCCGTAACATACTTTTAAAATTATTCTAAAAATAGTTACGCGCGGACGCCATGTTCCAGATAGACCTTCCGTACATTTGTGAAAACAACCCTAATAGAGAAATTTATTAGCAAATGGAAAATGGTCCCTGAATTAGGTTTATGGGATCACACAGCAAAAATACCCGTATCATTTTAGTTTAATTAACTCAAAATATAACACGTTAAGCAGAAAACATACCGGATATAAAATTATTTCATTTCAGCATACGAAGCCAGCTCGAATTATTTTTAGCTTGACAAACCTCTAGCGAGTGCTTGCGCGATATATTCGAGATACGCGCAGAAAACCGTGCAGGTCTTCCTATCAAGATTGCGTTATTGTCATCCAGATTTAAACAATATTGGTATTTTTCAGCGACATTAGTAACTAAAGGCTTCTCACATTTAAGTACCAATACTGCACGAAGATTTACGTGCTGATACAACCCTATCGTAGACAGAAAAAAACGTACGAGCAGTAGGTACCCGAAGGTGGGGAAACAACGCTCATAGTAAGTGCGTGTCGAATTATCTCGAAATGGGGGCGGCTTTCAGGAAACCGCCTCTTGCATAAAACGACAGGCACCTGTAATCGTTGTCGTAACAGTAAAAAAAAATAATACCTATTCTGTCACAAGGCGCTCTTCACAATTCAGAAAATAAACACTTTAAAATATTATGTAAGTTCAAGGTTAATTAATTTCAACAACGAATTAGGTTAGATTTCGAGTAAAGCGGCTAGTAGTAGTAGTAGTAGTAGTAGTAGTAGTAGTAGTAGCAGCAGCAGCAGCAGCAGTAATATTAGTAGTAGCAGCAGTGGTGGTGGTGATGGTGATGGTGGTGGTGGTGGTGGTAGTAGTAGTGGTAGCAGCAGTAATAGCAGAAGTAGTAGCAGTAGTGGTGGTGGTGGTGGTGGTGGTGGTGGTGGTGGTGGTGGTGGTGGTAGTGGTGGTGGTAGAGGTAGTGGTGGTGGTGGTGGTGGTGGTGGTAGTAGTAGTAGTAGTAGTAGTAGTAGTAGTAGCAGCAGCAGCAGTAAGAGTAGTAGTAGTAGTAGTATTTGTTTTTGTTTTTGTTACTGAGCTGTTGGCTCGTGAATGTTATGACGACTCAAATGGCGCAAGTTACTGTGGACGGTTAAAATGAAACAGCGGTTAGGCAAAAACATATATAACAGAAACGCGTATACCGACTGTACTAATGTACACGTATGGTATAGATATAGAACACTCTTACACGCAAAATAATTAGTCATGAATTTATTATTACTTAATACGAAGATACTACAACAAGACATATTAACAATTATCAAAGGCCTAAAAGACACTCTTTATTGATTGTGTTTCCATAACCTAAGACGGCAATGGAAGGAGGAAATTTGGGTTAGTTTGATTTACAGAACTCAGATCTATTCTTTCCGAGTAATGCAATATAATTTGCATAATGTACAACAATGTTACGCACTGCACTCCTTTTGCCAAAGGCATTGGTTTACCGCATTAATGACACATCTGTTTCAATGGATAAAATTTCAGGACACGTAAATTCTTCTATGTGAATATCATCAACGCTTATTTTCAGCAATGACGTACATAAAATGCTTTTGCTGTTTAAAATGACTGACAGCAGATACTCAAACAATACATACGAATACATAAAAGCAAAGCTTTCAGTAAAGTTTTCTGAACTAAAAATAATGGAGACGAAATAGTCCTCCAAAGCTTTGTCAAATACCACAGAGATAAAAACAAAACAAAACAAAACAGATTGTTGTGAGAGAGACGGCTAAGGGCTGGAATTTCCTTGTGACAAATGTTATCATGTTTAAATGCATAAAAACCCTCATCTTTGGTCGAAGAGAACAAACTTTTACTGATGTGCGTGATACGTCTTTTCTGTTCCAATTAATATGATTTTTACACAAAATTCGCGAGTATAAAAATAATATACACAGTAACAAAACGAACAATGTACGCATAACGTAATATTACGGTGCGTTCGCGTACCAGTTTTGCCATGTAAATACAACAACACATCCCCTTTGTATTTTTGACATACATGCAGCTGTCAACAACATAAAACCAGTTTCCCATTGCACTGTTGTACAGCTACGAAATATTTCGTGCAGTTGTCAATAATGCAAAAGTACTTAAGTCTTCACGTAAGGCGACCTGTTATTTTTGCCCGATTTCAACCAAATCTGTAATTTCTCGACGGACTTTTGTAAAAGTTCCGGATATAAAACTTCACAAAAATTATTCCAGTGGGAGTCGCGAGGACATATGCTGAAAGACGGACAGGCGGAAGGAAAGACAAGACGAAACCAATAGGCGCTTTTCGCTATTTATGCGAATTTGCCTAGAAACTCTACCTGTCTTCCATCTTCCCCGACCATCCTAAATGCGAAAGCCGTTCCTCTGCTACATAACCCTGTACCAAAGGGTATTCTGATCAGCGGTTCGAGGAAACCTAGAGCCCTCTTCTTCAAGGATCATCCATTTCCTCGAAAAGTCAGGAGGCGATTACCCGTTGACACAGCATCACGTGTAAAAAGGGCGGAATCGTCAGCTACAGCGCATTGAAGACTTCAAATCTCACAAACCTGAAAGCTTCTACAATAAATTTTATGTAGGGGTTTTAGGCGAGTTTCCTCTTATTTCTATATGAAAAACGTCAAACGTGTTTGTATTGATTTCAGTGAGGTTTATCGTACAGAAAACTGGTGTATTCCATACATTATGCACCGATTACAGTATAAAAAAGGGTTTATCTGGCATGTTTTGCGACGTGATATATATATATATATATATATATATATATTCAAATTATTGAGTAGCGGAGCGAATATTCTTTTTTCGAGAAGTGTCTTGCTCTAGGTGAATACTGATAGAAATACAAGAAGGTTGTCTTTCTGACTGCTCACTAGAAATAGATTTGCGGCATTAAGCGGAACTGATAAATGGCTTTCATTTGTTTGACTACTTTGTATACTTACAGAAAACCAGGAGCTAAGAATAGAAACGTAAAGCCTACTTCATGCTGCACAAATTTCAAGTCAGCCAGATGTATCACTCTGTTACTACAGTTAATTAGAGTTTACTTTAATTCTGAATAGTGTTTAGTTAAATACAGTTTCCGTATGTCCTACGTTAAGACTGTCGGTTGTAACGTCAACTTTTCACATTGTTTCCATGTTTGTAAACTTTCCTTAAATACTGTGACTAAAGCGAAATAAGTAGGCTCATTAAGTCAACAGAATATATCACGAAAAACAGCAACATCGGACCGCCGACTTCACCACGTGACGGGCACGTGTAGAATCTCTGTGTCGTCGCACAGCCGCAGAAGCTTCCTATCGCAGTGCAAATAGTTTCAAAACGGTAGGCCTATTAGAAACATGTCTAAATGTCGTGGTACGTAAGGTTGCACCGATGGAAATTCGTCGTCAGCTAAGGTACGTGTAACAAGCACGAATAATGTCACGGAAACAGGTGTGAATATGGTGCAACGGTGTGGGTTACGGCAGGACACAAGTTGACGACAAGCAGCGATCCGGAATCGCAGACACATACACTATGGGTGAAAACGTGTGCCGTAAGACGTACTTACCAGACAGAACAGAAGCAGTAAGCTGGGTGATATTGCCATAGAGCTAACCAGTTCAGTGTTTATTGCGGACAGCCCTTTCCATGACCTATGGATTACAGAAATATTTAAACTGCTGGGTGCCAAAGAACCAGACCGGACATAAAAGAGATGGACATCTGTTATGTATGTTACACGTTACGTCCATCAACAATAGCACTATCTACACTGCATTGTAACAAAGGATGAAGTAGGTTGATCAAGTACATCGAGCAACACTCGAAAACAAGAAAAAATTCAATGGCATGGAATCACCCATCGTCTTCCCAAAAAAAGAAATTCTGAGAGAAGACATCAATGAGGGACTTCGTGAAAGCTGTCTTTGTAATCATTAAGGTGCGCTTCTTGTGGATTCCGTTAAACGTAGTGACACTGTAACTGATAAGTGTAACTGTGATATACTTTAGATGTTACGGCAAGTCATTTCTCGCGAAAGTCCTGGGTTGTTGAGAAACGTCACCCTGACAACGGCCCTATGACTTGTTCAGCGCTGAGGCTGAGAGATTATGGGCCAGACCCGATCTCGCGTCCGTTCTGTTTATCTCTTTGAACCTATAAAAAGCACACGGTTGGCAAGAGATTTGCAACAGACGTCGACGTGAAGCTATCTATTACCTCCTGACTACAAACACGTCATCGGCATAAAAGCCTTAGTGCCACTGTAGGGCCAATTCTTGACCGTCAATATGTAAGATTTGCTAACCATTTTATGGAGGCATAGAAATCAAAATAAAGCATCAGGATTTTACCTTATCTTCTGAAGCGCCTTTGTACTACTTCAGTTGCTGGTTATGGATGACGGTGATATTTCAGGTATATGCTTGTTCTGTAACATCACAGTTAAATTTATCCAATTACTCCATCCTATGAAGCATGAATAAATAATTAAAACGCCCTGGGAGTGTATATCAAAACTACTCCATATGTCGCCGTAATTAATTACTCCGTTACAGGCGTGCTTTCTGCAGCTGTTGGAGTGACTACGGGCAGGCTTGTCCAGAGCGGTGTGAAACAATGCCATTTCCGTTCTGTAAACAACTTATTCAGTGAACTGTAGTATCAGGCAACGTTACTTTCTGACATCCATCATAGAAATTGTCACATTATGTCACGAACTTCCAAATTTTTATTCCTGTCCATCTAGACTTTGCTATTTAACTACTCAACTTACTTCATGGAGAAAAAAAAATGTCTTGCAATTCATTAATTCATTTAGTAATCTGTCTTACGACAGGTCCACAGCCACCTCCAAAGCGAGCTCTCCACGTAGTGCGATCTAAAGCTTCCTCGTTCAAATCTTGCAATATTACTAAACACATTTCCCCTCTTTTATGACACTTGATTGTTTGTTGTGGGATTTACGGGAGCCCACCTCTTAACCATATTCTAAGTAATTAAAATCTAGTCCATACCCTCAGACTCCAAACCCTTAAGATATATAGAACACTATCTTCCCGTTCATGCTTAGGTGTCCCAACTGTGTTCCTGTTACGTTCCCCAATTAAAATTGCACATGAATTCGCCAAAATCTTTAGATATGCTGCCTGTACCTCCCATCACGTCCTCCATGATTTTACCAGCCTAATATACCTATATATAGTGACAAGTATAAACTAATTACCTCTCATTACACAATCTTCAGCACCCTCTTGTTTGTTACTGCTTCTTCCTTCAGCGCAACTCTTCCCCTCAACAATTTCTTCCCAAACAAATGTCACACAGTTAGAAGTGAAATTAAATATTCGCATATTTTTATGTTCATATATTTTGGAAACGTGATAAAAACATTCAAATTAATGGTAATTACCATTAATATTCTTATTAGTACCTAAATATAGGCTTAATGCTGATCTGCTACTATGTTTAAAAATAAATGAATTTTGCCAAAATTTTAAGATTATCAGTCATCTCTAATAATTATGATGCTGATTCTAGCGGCCAAGCCGTCTAGGACATGGGTCTGTGGCCGCTCGCTTTCTGGAATTGCGGGTCTGAGTCCCTCCGGGGGCATAAAAGTCACTCTGTTGTCTGGGTTGTGTGTTGTCAGATAGAGGTCTCTGCGTCGCGCCGACCACTCGTCCAGAGGAGCCCATCAGGCTGTGGTGTATCTGAGTGTGAACTCGATGCGTTGACAGTGAGGAGATCATAGCAAAATATGACCTGTTTCGTCACAAAAAAATAACTATGATGTTAACGACGAATTTGTTAGGTTGTTGTTTATGTTGTTAGGTGATTATTATGTTTACCTTGAAAAACACATGAAAACTACAAACATAAATAGTTATATAGTAAGCTTTCCTGTTCGAATCTAACCTAGAGTCTAGTTCCGCCCAAAAGACACGAACCCCACATTTTCTTAGAAACTCGAACGTTACTAATATGCACCTACGTACACAGGTGCAGAGGTATGTTGCCCTTAAAGTAATATTTAAATATATATATATATTTCTTTGCACTTAGATTTAAAATGAATTCGGACGACAGACCTACTAGGATTGTTCTTGATCTGGACTTATGTAAGACTGCAGTCGAGGAAAACCGAATATGCGAAGCCTTAACTAAGAAAGAACCAGTGGTTTATTTTTGGGAGCACTGTCAGCAGACACTTAAACCCACACACCTCCTACCGCCAGTTTGCTGCTTATCGCAGCATTCATCAGAGAAAGTGGCCTGAAATGAAGTGCTTCGTAATTCACAGACATGACCCACCTTAGCTCAAACAACGTCATGTGAGGTCTGTAGTCGCCATGCCGAGAACAGTCCTGTCTTCTGGGATTGACATTTCGTGGAGCAAATGTGTGTCGGCATTGTGGAGGAACCCGTTCTTTTTCTCAAGAATTAACGTTCATGTTCAGGTTTAAGCACATTCATGTGTGAAGCAGGTGTCTGCTTTGGTCGAAGATTCTGAGCGTACAGTTTTCATTCAGAACTATTAAAATTCTCTTCAGCCGCGACAAGAGGTGTTTTCCTTAACGACTGTCAGTTGCTGAGATTATATCGTAAGTGGTGTATGAAAGAAATATAAATATGAAACATAGCTGGAATGACACTGACAGAGGAAAACCGAAGTAGTCGGAGGAAAATCTCTCCCATTTTCACTTTCTCCACCATAAGGCTCTGGGATCGAAATCGGGCCTCCATATTGCAAGACCAGCGACTAACCACCTGCGACTGGCCACGTCCCTAACAACCAACTGATTGACATACATGACCTTACCCATGTCACTACACAAAGACCCGCATGTCTCCACCATCCAATGCGATCCAGGGCCTTCTATTTCCAAGTTAACCATGCGTGTTTATAGACATCTGGTAGCATTGCTTAGGCAGGGGAACGACTCGAAGCAAAGCTCCTCAGTCTGCACAAGATATCACACAGACAGAAAAATCAGAGGCTTGCATCCACAACCGGACTGGACATAGAATCATCATTAAGAGCTCGAGAGGTAGAAGATGGCATGGCCTCTGCGATCCACTTACGTCAGAGACGGCATGAAGAATACAACTCAATTAATAGTTCTCGGAATTCATAATTAACTTAATTAAAAGACAATGGGTCTTGCATGTTTAGAATATGTAATCGTGAGAAGAGTGTATATATAAAAAGCCGTGACTTATTTTATTCTGCATGAATAATCAATGTTACACGTTTAGAATAAGAAAGTTCACTGTGTGCCGCGAAGGTTACATGGTGTATATTAATATAAGGTGATTTATTCTACCGTGTAATCAGTGTTTCACGTTATTAATACGAAATTGCGCCGTGCGCTAGGAAGGCTAGTCTCAAAGTTCATCTGAATACAGGCCGAAGAATGTGCTTGACTCCGTGTCTACTGTGAGTGTACAGTTATGAGCGGAAAATTATGGTGTTAATAATCACCGTACTGTCAGGAGTGTTGCACCTGGAACAGCAGTTCTTTTTAATTTGTCTCTGTCTGTGTCTAAGGATAAATATATTTTTAACACACCCCTTCATACCTGCAGCTATTAAAATAGCCTTTTGTTTTCATAAGGTTGCACATAGACTGTGAAACTTCTGAAGCCCTACACTCAACTGTAACATACAACTCAGCGTAATCAGAAGAACAACATTTAGCCAGACACTTTAGTACTACTTTACGACACCCTATTTTAGTTTTAATCTACCTTTTAGTTTTTAGTTTAATGTAACTATTACAAGAAATAAAAATTCCATAATCTTTATTGTAGCACAGTACATACGTACAGGACAAGTATTTAGTGTACATATAGGATAACATAGATGTTACTACTATTAACTCAAATATACATAATAGCAGTTACCCCACGTACCCACTCCCCACCCTCCATGACACGTACGAGATCTCGTGCCCACCTCATCTCCCACATCCCCACTGTACACAGCCCATATTAAATCTTACATAACTACTTTCTAAGGATTCATGTACAATCTGAAGATGGCTATTATCAAGAGCCGAAACATGTAGTTGTACCTTAGGTAGTAAATATAAATACACCTCTACCATCAAATAAAATAAAATTGTGTTAGACTAGGACATACACTTTACTCTATTAGCCTTTTGTTTCTTTTACCGTTGGTACTCTATAGATATTTTTCGTCTTGAAGTAACGCTAATTTAATTTAATATAATTTTGTGATACAGTTCTTACGACAGACGTGGACTCATACTATGATCAGACATGTTTTGGTATTTTTGTCTTATAGCTAATATCCGTCATACGCTTTCATTTCTACCCAAACAATGAATTTACTGAAGCAGTTCTGACCCATTATCATTCGTGTTCAGCAAACTGAAAAAATTTGAGTTTCAGAACCAGAACCTAAACGATCCGATTCCGCATCACTGTTACTGGCATAACAAGAAAGTAAACAAATACTCGATTTGTCCCCTCGTGAGAACAGCCCCACAATGGTTACCATGGATACGACCACAAGGGTGGAGGTACAGAAGCGACCGTATCCCGCAAGCAGACGTTATTATGCTCTTCTTATTTTACGTGCAGGTCGTTGGCAAATTAACACAAAAGTATACGAAACCTGGTACTAACTCTCTGAGGGTATTCATGCGTTCAAAATATTCACAGCATGTTCTAGCATACCTTTCCTCTACTGAGAATTCAACTTCGCTTCAATTATGTAACTTGATGTCCCAAAATGTGTGTCGTGGTTTGAATAGAGACTTCCTAATGGATAAAATAATAAGCTAGATGTATTTATTCGATTTAACGCCTCCCTTGATACGTTAGTTACGAAAAAATACAAGAATTTATGCAGCCGACTATCAGTACACATAACATGATCACAGCCGTGCAGTGATCTGAATTCTAAGACTGGGTTAGGCAAAATTATCTGTCTTTCCAAGAAAACCAGGACCGCAACGAAATAAACTGACAATCCGTAAAAGCATTATCATGTCTACAGAGGTGGAAATATAAGTTTACATCCGAAAATCTGCGTAGACATGTAATTACACACACGGGTGTAGATACACTTATTCAAACCCACTTTAATAACGTGTGCATTTATTACATTATCCCCTTGATATCACACCTTTCCTTTATTCGTTATCTCGTCACAGAACGACAGTGTGTTCTCTATTATCCGACGCAATGGTGGGGAGGGGCTGCATGGATAATTGGACCACGAAAAAAATAAAAATTCTAATTTACTTATTATGTAGATAACACACAGATTGTGCCTGTTATTGTCTGAGAGCTTGGCGCTATAACACGTTATTTCCCACCTTCGACACTAGTCATTAGCAAACTACCATCGTGTTCGGATAATCACCATACCGGATAACACGATCACGGATAATCGAGAGTACACAGTGTATACCATTAGCCTGTAGAAGTTCAGAAATTCCATCTGTTTTAGTTACGACGTACTGTTGGAAAAGTGACAAGTCAGAAATTTGAAGCAAAATTATTAATACAGTGCAAGTACACTTTAAATGTAGATCTTAATGGCTGAACCTAATTTATCGTTGTAAACAAAGAGAACACGATTGGTTTGTGTATGTGGGCACGAGTGTGGTTACGTGTTTGAAATTTCGGGAAGCCATTCTACTAAATAATCATGCAACAAAAGAAAATTATACACGAGGAAATAGTCTGATATTTTAATATACGATGTATATAATATTATATAATAATAACTCAAGTCTTTCTTATTAATGTACTGGCGCAACAACCAAAAGGTCAATTAAAGAGACAATACAGGGACATAAGAAATATATACAAATAACAAGCAACAAACGAAAAGAAACAGAAAAGAGGTAAAACGAAATAACAGCTTAAATAACATTATAATAGTTAAAGAAAATGTTTTTAAAAGATAATTTTTTTCCCGACTGCATAGTAACGTTCCGTTCAATTTAATTTATGAAAGATAAGACCAGTCACTACGTAAACAATTGAATGGGACAACACACAAGTACACAGTCACTTAACAAAGTAATAATACGAATAAAAATAAAAATGCTAATAATAATAATAATACCAAGTCAAGGAGGCAAGGTAACCATACTGTGGAACCAACAAATACAAACTAACAGAACTATCCCCAACAATAAACCAGACATTATAATCCGTGATAATGAAAAGGGAACGTGTATGTTAATAGACGTTGCAATCTCAGGAGACAGAAATGTGATTAAAAAAGAAGGCGAGAAGATTCTAAAATATAAAGACCTTACAATAGAAATACAGCGCATGTGGAATGTAAAAACAAAG
>Ga0131853_10006451_pt1 | contig 21178 bp, 26 predicted proteins | sample TergutLab28metaG_FD_92764 | JGI IMG/M metagenome (GOLD analysis project Ga0131853, IMG submission 92764) | Labiotermes labralis P1 segment gut microbial communities from Petit-Saut dam, French Guiana - Lab288 P1 (version 2) (version 2) | ecosystem: Host-associated > Arthropoda: Insects >...
AAAAAAAAAAAAAAAAAAAAAAAAAAAAAAAAAAATAAAATTAGCACAAACACACAAGTTATCAACCCCAAATAAAAAAAAAAAAAAAAAAAAAAAAAAAAAAAAAAAAAAATATTTATAAAAAAAAAAAACAACGGAAGGTAAGAGAAAAAAAAAAAAAAAAAAAGGGGTGGGGGGGGGGGGGGGGGCAATACATTAGTAGAAATTGTAAGAAAAATGTAATAATGCCAATCATCTATCGAAACAAAGAAACTCGCCGCCTAGTCATTGCGAGGTTCGGGCTTTAGCTTCAATATAATAGGTGATTGACATTAAGAGTTGGTCAGGGCTAGTTTATGTAAGTTACTTTGTCCATGTCTATTTCATGCGGTTCTTTTTTGTCTATGCCATAGCCAACAAGCACTCCCATGCCAAATTCGTAGCCGAATGGGAAGTCCACGCGCTTTTTAAACTCGCAGCAGCCTGGTGGGGTGAATGGAATTGCCGCCATGGCTACTATTACATTGTCAAGCCCTAGGCTGGTTGCGGCTAGGGAGATATTTTGGGTAACGATGCCGCAGTCTAGGTCTGCCCATTTTGCTTTGGGGTCTTTTAGGATTAGAAACATGCAGGGCGCATTGTAAAAGACCTTGCCGCCCCTGTCTTTTATGCGGTTAAAGCGGGTTTGGTCGGGGTCTGTGGCTATGATTTCCATGGCGGCGGCATCTAACTCGTCTACTAGGTCTTTATTTGTGATTGCTATGATTTTCCATGGCTGGATATTCATAGCTGAGGGGGCTTGCAGAGCGGCTTTTACGAGGGCTTCGACTTTTTCTTGCTCTACAGGGCGGCCATCATAATTGCGGCAGGAAAAGCGGGTTTGGATTGTGGTTAATACATCATTCATGGTGGATTCTCCTTTCGGGTTATGCGGGCGGCAGGGTGCCGCCCCTACGAGAATTATATCATAGGGGGTGTTGTAATATTGCACAAAAATAGGGACAGAAATTTGTGCAATGTGCCGAAAGTGGTTTTTTTGTTAAAAAATTGGTACAAAACGGCGGGGGAATGTGCGAAAAGTTTGTTGACTAAAGGGGTAGCGCAAATGGCGAAAATATAGTATTATTAGAATATGTCAATTATATTACAAGGAGGAACAAGATGGCTGGCTTAGTGTTGAAAAATCTTGTAAAAAAATATCCAAATGGTTTTGTTGCTGTATCAGAATTTAACTTAGAAATTGAAGATACCGAGTTTTTGGTACTTGTTGGGCCTTCTGGTTGCGGTAAATCTACTACATTGCGCATGATAGCGGGCTTGGAAGAAATTTCTGACGGCGACCTTTACATAGGCGAAAAGCGTATGAATGATGTTGCCCCTAAAGATCGCGACATAGCGATGGTTTTCCAAAACTACGCGCTGTATCCGCATATGACGGTGTATGACAATATGGCTTTTGGTTTGAAATTGCGCAAAACACCAAAAGATGAAATTAAGAAAAGGGTAAATGAAGCGGCGAAAATCCTTAATATTGAACCTTTGCTGGATAGAAAACCTAAAGCACTTTCGGGCGGTCAGCGTCAGCGTGTGGCTATGGGACGTGCTATTGTTCGTGAGCCTAAAGTTTTCCTTATGGACGAGCCTTTGTCTAACCTTGATGCGAAGCTTCGCGTTCAAATGAGAACAGAGATTTCTAAATTGCATCAAAAATTGAAAACTACTTTCATTTATGTTACGCATGACCAAATTGAGGCTATGACGCTTGGTACACGCATTGTTGTTATGAAAGATGGCATCGTGCAACAGGTGGATTCGCCTATTAATCTTTATACAAAACCAAACAACCTCTTTGTTGCCAGCTTTATTGGCTCTCCTCAGATGAATTTTGTGGATGCTACAGCTGTAAAAGAAGGCGACACGGTGTATCTAAAGTTTGGCGAGTTTAAAGTTAAGCTTCAAGAAGAAAAGGCTAAAAAAGTTGTTGAGGGTGGCTATCTTGATAAAGAGGTTGTTCTTGGCTTTAGACCAGAAGATGTGCATGATGAAGAGATGTTTATTGCATCTTCTCCAGATACCACTCTTACGGCTTCTGTGGAGCTTACTGAGCTTTTGGGTGCTGAGGTTTACCTTTATCTTGGCATAGCTGGTAACTCTATCACGGCTCGTGTAGACCCGCGCTCTCGCGCTAAGGTTGGCGATAACATCAAAATTGCTATTGACGGCAACCATATTCATGTATTTGATAAAGATACAGAAGGAGTTATAACAAACTGATGATTCTTATAGATTCTAATGAACTGTTGGTCAATATTGGTCAATACACAATTATTGATTTAAGAAGCAAGGCAGAATACGACACCGCCCATATTGAAGGGGCGGTGTCTTTGCCTGTTGCTGATGCGCTGTTAAAGACAGAAGATGGCGGCTTTCCTGCGGCTGACGAATGGGCGGTTATTATGGGTGGTCTTGGTATTTGTGATGATACCAAGATTGTGGCTTATGATGATGGGGTGTCTGGACGTGCTGTGGCGCGGTTTTGGTATGTTGCCAAGCATTATGGGCATAGAGAGGTGCGTATTTTAAATGGTGGCTTTGGTGCGGCGGCTGGTTTGGCTATTTCGCATAGTGTCACAGAAATTATGCCTGCTGTATATACGCCCAAGGCGACATCTGGATATCTGCTTGAGCTGGATGGGGTTTTGAAAAATCTTGATGATGCGGCACTTCTTGATGTGCGCTCTACTGAAGAATATCTGGGCGGTGAGCTGCGCGGCAACCCCAGAGGCGGGCATATCCGCGGTGCAAAGCTTGTTACCATGGACAATTTCTTTGCTGATGCGCCGCATCAATCCTTTGCCAGCCCTGAAAAACTGGCGCAAACCATGGACAATCTGGGCATACACAAACAAGACCTCATTGTGGCTTACTGACAGGCTGGCGTGCGCGCAGCTGTGGCTGGTCTAGCCCTAAGAATAGCAGGTTTTGAGAATGTGATGGTTTACGATGGGTCTATGTATGAGTGGTCTCGCGAGATGGGGCTTGCGCTTGTGCATGGGATGGATGACCGAGTGATGCTTGCGGCGGGGGAGGCTGATGATGGGGGTTGTGGTTGAGGGTAATAGGGGCTTTCGGGGAAAGTCGAATATATAAAAGCCTCCTCGAGCAATACGTTCGAGGAGGCTCTATAATGATTATAAACAACAAGAAGCGAAATGTTTGCCGAATTCATTAACATATACATGACTATGGGTTGCAATAGCTTTTAGACTCAAACCCTCTTCGATTTCTTTACACTGCTGAAGGATACGTGTTAAGTTATCGCTGTTTATTAGCTGATTGTATTCGCTGTCACTATCGCTTACTTTTCGGTCGTATCTGAGGCTAATAAGCCCTAAACGATTCAATCTGGCTAAACTTGTAGAAATTTGAAAAATGTCACAGGAAGTTATTATTTGACCTAAATACCATTCAGGCGTAACGCTGTCCCACCACTGATTATTGTCAACTCTCGTTATTTGAGGGTTTATTGCTGGTATGTATCCTGTTTGTTCTGAAAGCACTTTAAAGAGCTGTGCATCAACTGGGTTCATTTACTTGATAACCTCGACAAAAGACGGGTGAGCAATTTCGCTTTTATCTGCATTCATAGAAGATGCTAACAAATTGAGGAACATTTCACGCAATTCTTTCTCATCGAAAGTGTATTTCAAAGCTTCTAAGGTTGGACCTGATATCATTAACTTGGGGTCACATTTTTTATCATCTGGGATTTCATTGTATTTAGCCCGTAATTCATTTTCAAAATGCTCATATTTGTACTTATATGAAAGATTGGCTTGTCTAACAGGGTAAAGCACAACATTCTTAAACCAACCCATCATAATTGACAAAGCTCCATCGACCTCTGATACAGCCAGAGGAACTGTTTCTTTTATTTCTTTGACGACAGAAAGTGTGTCACTTATCTTGCTTGCGCTATATTCGTTCATTGTGTCTCCCTTGTTCTTTCTTCACTTTTGTGACTTTTTCTATATTTTGTTGTTTTTCGTTGTCATAGACATATTACATACTACGTTCAAAATAATATCTACATTGTCTCTAATAACACCATTTTACAATGCGCGACTCACAACAACCCCTCATAATCTCGCCGTACATACATTGCTCTGCAATTGCTATCAACTTGTCCTTTTTTTAAAACCCAGTAAATATAATATAATTTTTCACAAACAGCTTTCGATGTTCATGTTTTAAGGATTTTATCATCTGACGAACGGCATTTATATAAGGAAAATCGCAAAATCACTCGGCAACTTTTATCATTTCGTCAGTCAGCACATCAGATGCAGAGGGGTTAAATAGCTCGCAGCTGATGATGTGATGATTTGACAATCAAGGGAGTTTTTGGTCTCCTATTCCCACTCAATCGTCGCGGGCGGCTTTGGCGTTACATCATAAACCACGCGTGTACAACCCGTCACCTCTGTAGTTATGCGTTCAACAATCGTTGCTAACAGGTCATAAGGTAGATGTGCTACTTGCGCGCTTGTGGCATCGGTAGAGTGGACGGCGCGCAGGGCTATTACATTGCCGTAGGTACGGGCGTTGTTTTGCATACCGACGGTTTTTGTGTCGGTTATTATGGCGAAGTATTGCCAGATTTTGGTGGATAGACCAGCGCGGGCTATTTCTTCGCGGAAGATGTGGTCGGCGTGGCGCAGGGTGTCTAGTTTTGGTTTGGTTATTTCGCCAATTACGCGCACGGCTAGACCAGGACCAGGGAAAGGTTGGCGGTGGACGAGGGTGTCGGGCATACCTAGGGTTGTGCCAAGGGCGCGCACTTCATCTTTGTAGAGGTCACGAAGGGGTTCTATGATTTCTTTAAAGTCTATGACATCGGGCAGACCGCCCACATTGTGATGACTTTTAACGAGGGCTTGCCCCACGCCGCTTTCGGCTATATCAGGGTAAATTGTGCCTTGGACGAGAAAATCTACTGCGCCCAGCTTTTTGGCTTCTTCCTCAAATACACGGATGAACTCTTCGCCTATGATTTTGCGCTTTGTTTCGGGGTCTGTTATGCCTGCTAGTTTGCTTAAAAAACGGTCTTCGGCATGTATGCGAATGAACTGAGAGTTAAAATTGTCATGAAAGAGCTTTTCTACTTCGTCACCTTCATTTAGGCGCATTAGCCCTGTGTCTACAAAGATGCAGACAAGATTTTGACCTATGGCACGGGACATTAGAGCCGCGCATACTGTGGAATCTACGCCGCCAGAAAGCGCACATAATGCACGACCATTGCCTACGGTAGATTTGATTTTTGCTATAGATGCCTCTGCGTAGGCGTTGTCGATTGTGATTCTTTCGGTTCTCATAATTTGTTTTCCTCCTATTATTTAAAGTATGCCTGGTAGACCGTCGAAATTGAGCGTGCCGCCTATACCTAGAGCAAGGGCGATGAGTGCTAGGATTAGCAGATGTAGCGGATAGAAGGCATAGAATAGATATTTCATGCTCCTGCCGCGTTCGCCATTATATTTTAGTAGTAGCGGGATGACACATAGTGAGCCTAGAGGGAACATTAGGCTGGTTAAGGCTAATAATGGGCCTTGTGTTTCTGCTAATTCTTTCAGGGCATTTGGGTCGAATGATTTTAGAAGATTATCTGCCATATCCGCAAGGGCATCTGTGCCACCTGATGCCATCATTATTGCTACGCCAATTAGGGCTATGATAGCGGCTATTATGCCGACAGCAAATGTGCCGCCTGCGGCTACAATGGGTACAACTATACTTTTTGCAGTGTGGTTTTTTATTATGTGGTAAAGTATTATCATCAGAGGACCTACTATGCCCCAATCGAAAATGAAAGTGACTAGAGAGATAGGTACGAAAAGTATCCAAAATAGCCAGAGCAATTTGTGACTTTTCATTTTGTCATACATTACAAGCAGCAGTAGTCCGATAAGAATTGTAAACATGATGCTAAAATGTATGGGGGCTACAAAGAATGCCGAGCTAAAAGCTAGCATATAAGGCAATTGGGCTATTAGGGCGAAAATGAAGATGCGCCCCATGTATTTTGGTAGATTGGATGTGTGGTTGTAGCCTTGCACCACGAAAAATGCCATGATAGGGAAGGTGAAGCCGCCGCCAAACTGCAAAGGAAAATGCAGGATGGTGGGAATGACATCACCCAGAACAATGGCTGTATGCTGCATTGCCATGCCTATTATGGCTATCATTTTTAGGGTGTAGGCATTGAAGCCTGATTTTTGCATGTTCATGACCTCCAATAACTATGGGTAGCTTTTATGCTTCATAGAGCGGCGGGATTGAAATAGCCGATGATGCAGAGCTTTCGACCCTTTCTGACCAGTCAAGAAGTCTGTTTGTGGCGTGTCTGGTGACTTCGGAGTTTTCTTTTAGCTCTTCGAAATCTTCCCTCATGGTTGCAAAACCTGTGTCCACTTTGTTTTCTAAAGCACCTATTTTGTTTTCTAAACTGGTCATTCTCGAATCCATCTTCTCTAACATTGATATGATTTTTTTGCTATCTTCCATAGTTATCCTCCTATGCTGTTATTATCGCAAGCATCAGCTTTTTGCTTCTCATTCTTATATCTCCCGATAATAATAAGCTCATCATGCCAAGAGTTTTTTGGTGGCGGTACAGTTCTCTTTGCTCTTTTTTGGCTTCACACACTCTTCTTTGTATGGCTCTGTAACAATAGCATGCTCCTTATTGATGCTCCGTGGTATAGTTTGGTGCTTCTTTCGTTATCTGTATGCCGTGCGGGTGGCTTTCGCGCAGACCAGCGGCTGTTATTTTTACGAACTGGCTGTTTTGTTGGAGAGTTGGGATATTTGGTGCGCCGCAATAGCCCATGCCGCTACGCAAGCCACCTAGGAGTTGGAAGATGGTGTCGCCGACAGGCCCTTTATAGGAGATGCGACCTTCTACGCCTTCTGGTACAAATTTTGGTGCATCGGATTGAAAATATCTGTCTTTGCCGCCCTTTTCCATGGCGGATATAGAACCCATGCCGCGATAGACCTTATATTTGCGCCCTTGGAAGAGCAGATTTTCGCCTGGGGATTCTTCGCAGCCAGCGAAAAGAGAGCCCATCATTACGGTGTTTGCGCCTGCCGCGAGAGCCTTCGTAATGTCACCAGAATACTTTACGCCGCCGTCTGCTATTATTGGCACGCCATGCTTTGCGCCCTCTGCGGCACAATCCATAATTGCGGTGATTTGCGGCACGCCGATACCCGCAACCACACGGGTGGTGCAGATAGAGCCAGGACCTATGCCCACCTTTACGCCATCCACACCAGCCTCAATAAGGGCGCGGGTAGCGGCGGCTGTTGCCACATTTCCTGCTATTATCTGCAAATCTGGCCAAGCGGATTTTAGCTCGCGCACGGTATCTATTACATTGATATGATGACCATGGGCGGTGTCCACCACAATCACATCCACTTTTCTTTCAATCAAAGCGGCTACTCTTGCGGGTGCTTCGTCATTCGCACCTACAGCCGCGCCAGCTATTAGGCGGCCTTGAGCATCCTTTGCGCTATCTGGATATTTCACAGCTTTTTCTATATCCTTGATGGTGATAAGACCTTTTAAGTTGAAATGCTCATCAACTATGGGTAGTTTTTCAATTTTGCGGGAAGTCATTATTTCTTTGGCCTCCGCTAGGGTTGTGCCTTCTGGCGCTGTTACCAAATATTCTTTGGTCATTACCTCGTATATTTTTTTGTTGTGATTGGTTTCAAAGCGTATGTCGCGGTTTGTTATAATGCCTACAAGCTTGCCATGCTCGCATATAGGCACGCCGCTGATGTGGAATTGCGCCATCAGAGCATCTGCCTCATACACATAGTGGTTTGGAGAAAGCGAGAATGGGTCTGTGATAACGCCGTGCTCGCTACGCTTTACTTTGTCTACATGCCCAGCTTGCTCTTCGATTGACATGTTTTTGTGGATAATGCCCACGCCGCCTTGGCGAGCCACGGCTATAGCCATACGGGATTCTGTAACTGTGTCCATACATGCGCTAAGAAGCGGCGAGTTTAGTTTTATGCCGCGGGTTACGTATGTGGATAGGTCTACATCTTTTGGTAGGATGCTTGATGCGTTTGGTATTAACAATACGTCGTCAAATGATAGTCCTTCGCGAATTTTTTCCATGATGACCTCCTGAATTTATGCTTTTAGCGATGATGGGTATGTTCCGCGCTTTAGATGCGGGATTATTGAAGATAGCAAGTCCTGGTTTGGTTCAAACAATATATGCATTTTCTTGCTTTTGTATGTGGTGATGAACTCATATTGCTTGATATCTGGGGATATGCCGCCAGTATAGTCCGCTTTTGTTGCGCCGCCTGAAAAGCTATGCTGCATTTCTGTAGAACCCACTTGGCGAAAAGCATCAAAATCCCGTACAGAGGATGAAAAAATGCGCTTTCGGCGGCTTTTGCCGTAGATTATGTCTATGTCCAGCTCGTTGTTGGTTAGAATATATTCGTATTCAATATCAAAGCGACGAAACATTATATATGCGCCAAAAATAGTGGCTACCCACAGTATGGGGAGAAACATGGCAATAAATTGGGCAAACATAAAAAACACCAATATAAGAAAAATGGCCGCCGCTACTATGCCAACCTTTGCCATGGTAGTTTTCATGCTTGGGCGGCGTTTGACCAACTGTTCTTTGAATACATCTTTCATAGTTATATCCTCCTAAAAGTATATTCTTATTATTATATCATAACTTTTGCTGATTTCCAATAGTGCAATTTACGAAAATTGGGTTGCGTACGGATGTTATTTATGGCATAATCATAGCAATAGAGATATGGCTAATGAGGTGATATTGTGGATAAATTGGACATGCTTTTCTCGGAGATTAAAGAGATTATTGATGGTTGTGCTGGTGAGGTAGGGCGTGATTTTGTCTGCGGAAGCTTTGAGGGCATGGGATGGCTTAATTTTCATTACAAATGCACGACCTATGATGGCTTATATCCTAGAATTGCGCTGAAGTGTCAAAAGAAAAAGGTTCATCTTTATGTGATGATGTGGAGACCAGACGGAGAACCTGTTCTTGCAAAATACGAGAATCTCTTTGGCAAGTCTAATGTTGGCAAAGGATGCCTGCGAATTAAAAGTCTTGATGATGCGCGTGTTGATGCCATAAGAGAGCTTGTGGCACTTGCCATAATTGAAAATGAAAATTAGACTATAGGGTCTTCTTTAGATAACAAGATGTTGATTATTTGGGCATGTAGGTTGCCTACATTGGATTTCCAATTATTGCATATGATTAGGGCTTGCTCTTTGTTTACCACAGAGAGATTGAGCTCCATTAGCAGGGTGTCGTAGTCGTACACCCCGCATTTTACTATATATTCGTTTGTGTCGTGGTCATAGAAATGGTTTGCGGTGGTCTCGAAGCCCTTCATAACCTCTTTGCGGTTTTGCGCTACATATTTGGTTATGCGGTTTTTGAGATGAGATGGAATTTGGTTTGCCAGCGTATCCAGGGCTTTTATGCCATCGCCCGAGATGGTATAGCGCGTGGTGTTGTTGTCTGTAGAAGAGTCAAGATAGTCAATTTCTACCATTTCTTTTAGATATTGCTGTACGCTGTAAAAGTTCATGTAATTTTCTTCCAGAGCGAATTGCGTAATTTGGCTATTGGAAAGGGGTATATCCATTTTGTTTATGAGATATAAAAGCATAATTTTATGCTCTACTTGTATGGTTTCGCTAAGAGATTGAGGGTAGATATTTTGCTGAGACATTTGCACACCACTTTCGATTTTGTAGAATTTTGTAATAATCTTAATTGTAACAGAAAATAGATAGAAAAATCAAGATAAAAATAGAGGTGACAAGAATTATGCCGAAAAATCCATATGCAGGACATTTTTCTGATATTGAGATACAAGACGCGCTTGATGTGCCTAAGCTCTATGGCGTTAAGCTACATAATGATGATTACACGCCCATGGATTTTGTGGTGCGGCTTTTGGTTACGGTGTTTCGTAAAAGTGAGGTGGATGCTGCTGTGCTGATGCTTGCTGTGCATGAGAAGGGCGAGAGCCTTGTTGGTGTTTATAGCTATGACATTGCGGCTACGAAGGTAATGCAAGCGCAGCGCATGGCGGATGCGGCAGGCTTTCCGCTAAGGATAACGATGGGAGAAGTGGCATCATGAATCTACAACCTTTGGCAGGGCAGATATATACCGTTGCTGTAAACGAAGCGAATCTCAATTCGCATGAATATATTACACCAGAGCATTTTTTGTATGCTGTGCTTATGTTTGAGGATGGGCGCGATATTATTAAGCAAAGCGGCGGAGTGATTTCTGCTATTTCGCTTGATTTGCAGGCGTATTTTAATGAGCATATAGAGCGAACGACGGGTGAGCCGCCTATAGAGTCGGCATCCTTTGTGCGTATGCTGGAGGCGGCTTTGGCGCAGGCTATGGGGTCACAAAAAGATGAGGTTAGCCTTGGTGACATTTTGGTGTCCATGTTTAATTTGCCGCAGAGCTTTGCTGTGCATATAATGCGCTCAAATGGTGTAGATAGGCTAGAGATGATGAAATATATATCTCATGGTATGAAAAAGCAGGTTGGAGGCGGGGCGCAAAAGAGTAGCGACAAAGGCGATGGTTTTTTAGAAAAATATACCACAAATCTCGTAGAGAGGGCTAAAGATGGTCTGCTAGACCCCTTGGTTGGGCGGGTTGATGTGCTTTCTGATATTGAGCTTTTGCTATGCCGCCGCTTAAAGAATAACCCTGTGCTTGTGGGGGATGCGGGGGTTGGCAAATCTGCTATTGTGGAGGGGTTGGCGCAGAAGATAGCAAAGGGCGATGTGCCAAAGCCTTTGCGAAATGTAAACATATACCATATGGACATGGGCATTGTGATAGCTGGCACGAAGTATCGCGGGGATTTTGAAGACCGCCTCATAGGCATTTTGGAAGAGGCAGCGGCGGAAGATGGCGCGATTATGTATATTGACGAGATACATTCCGTAGTTGGTGCTGGGGCTGTAAGCGGCGGCACGCTGGATGCTACATCCATCATCAAGCCATATTTGGCAAAGGGACAATTGAAATTTATTGGGGCTACCACATTTGAAGAGTATAAGAAATATTTTGAGAAGGATTCCGCGCTAACACGGCGTTTTCATAAGATTGATATTTTGGAGCCGAGTGCTGACGAGGCTTTGGAGATTTTGGAAGGGCTTGTGGGCAAATATGAGGGGCATCATGGGGTGAAATATGCGCCAGAAGCTCTGGAGATGGCCGTTAAGCTTTCGCAGAAGTATTTGCATGACCTTAGATTGCCTGATAAGGCTATTGATATTATAGACCAGTGCGGGGCGCGGTGTGCTAATGAGGAATTAGGAATTAGGAATGAGGAATTGATGGTCTTGGTTTCTGATGTGGAGCGGGTTGTGGCTAAGATGGCTCGGATACCTGAGACTTCTGTATCTGCGGATGAAAAGAGGAGTTTGGGGTTGCTTTCAGAGCGGCTTGGGGAACGGGTTTTTGGGCAGGATGGAGCTATCTCTGCTGTGACGGGGGCTATGAAGGCGGCGCGTATGGGGCTTAATGACCCTGAAAAGCCTGTGGCTAGCTTACTTTTTGTGGGACCTACAGGGGTTGGCAAGACGGAGGTGGCACGCACGCTGGCAGATGTGCTTAATATACGGCTTGTACGCTTTGATATGAGCGAATATCAAGAGAGCCATGCTGTGGCACGGCTTATAGGGTCGCCGCCTGGTTATGTTGGGTACGATGAGGGCGGCTTGCTTGTGGATGCTGTGCGCAAAACGCCGCATTGCGTGCTTTTGTTGGATGAGATAGAAAAAGCTCATGCTAATATTATGAATGTGCTTTTGCAAGTGATGGACTATGGCAAGCTAACGGATAATAGCGGCAAAAAGGCGGATTTTCGCAATGTGATTATTATAATGACATCCAATGCGGGAGCGCGTGAGGCAGACAGGGATGTGATTGGCTTTGGCGGTATGCGTAATAGCGATGCTATGGGGCGCGAGGTTAGCCGTGTGTTTGCGCCTGAGTTTCGTAATCGTTTGAACCAGATTGTTTATTTTAATGCGATTAATGAGGATATGGCGAGCAAGATTGCGCGTAAGGCTATTGGTGTGTTGCAAAGTCGCTTGGTGGAGAGGAATGTGGAGATAACCGCGAGTGATGAAGTAATTGATTTTATTGCAAGAAAGGGCTTTTCTGCGGCTTATGGGGCGCGTGAGATTATACGTATTGTGGAAGGACCTGTGAAAGAAAAGATTGTGGAGGCATTGCTTGGTGATGAGGCGGCTGATAAAAAGCATGTCCTAGAGCTTATTTTGAAGGGTGAAGAAATTTTTGTAATATGATTGTAATGTTTCTGCCTAGGAATGGTTTACATTATCAAGAGGTGATTATGATGATGAGAAGAAAACTATTTTTGGTAGTGATGTTTGTGGTCGTAATATTTTTAGCGGCCTGTGGGGGTAATGATAGTTGGGATGCCGCGCCCATGAATTTTGCTGATACTGCTGAATTTGCACAATCGGCTATGGTGGCAGAATCTGCTGACTTTGCTAGTGAGCCAGTGGCAATGCCTGAAATAGCGGCTTTGGCTATTGAAACCCCGCCTGTGCGTATGTTGATACAGCGGGCTTCGGTGGAATTGCATAGTTATGAATTTGACGATGCTATAGCAAGCTTGCGCAGCGTGGCGGCATTATATGGCGGCTATATTGAGGGTTCTAATCTATCAAATTTTTGGTCTCATTGGGACAGGGAAGACGGCGATGTTTTTGCGCGACTTTTTGAGGTGACTATCCGTGTACCCGGCGGAAATTTTGAGCGGGCATTGCAAGATATAGAGGGCTTTGGCGAGGTTATGTGGATGAACCAAAGCACGGAGGATGTTACAGATCAAATGATGGATGTTGAGCGTCGCATGGAGGCTAGGCTGATAGAAGAAACAAGGGTGCAGGCTTTTGTGGAACATGCCGAAAACCTTGAGGAACTTTTTATCCTTGAAGACCGCCTGACGCAGATACGCACACAGATTGAGACATATAGAGCTACACTAGAAAATGTTGGTGACAGAGTTGCGTTTTCGACGATAACTGCTGTGTTGTGGGAGCGGCTTGAGGCTGTGGAAGATGATGATGACGAGGAAGAAATAATAATTGGTTTTTGGCAGCGGTTTGGCAATGCTTTTGCTACATCTGCAAGCTTTGTTTGGTCTGTGATACAGGGCTTTATGATATTTATGGCGGCGGCTATTATTCCGCTTGTATTGTTAGGCAGCATTGCACTTGTGACTATTTCTATTACCCATCCTTTGGTGAAAAGGTCACGAGAGCGGGCGGCGGCGAAAATGGCTGAAAGAGCGGCACAAATGCACCATTATTCATGCTATCCGCAGAATATGCCGCAACCGCCGCAAGATACGGCTGAAAATGAGGTTGAAGAAGTGAAGGAAGAAAATGAAACAGAAAATGGAGATGAAAATAATGTTTAAGAATAAGAGGGCTATTGTAACTGGCGGTGCAAATGGCATTGGTAGATGCATAGCGGAGAACCTGCTTGCGGCGGAAGTTAGCGTGCATGTGATTGATATTGATGAAAAGGCGGGGCGGAATTTCGAGCGATTTTTCCATGGTGATATAGCTGAAAAGGCTGTGCTTGAGGAGTTTGTAGCTAGTATCACAGAACCCGTGGATTTTTTGGTAAATAATGCTTGCATAGGGCGCGGCGGATTGCTTGCGCCCTGCTCCTATGAGGACTTTGAGTATGTGCAGAGGGTTGGGGTTACTGCGCCATATTATTTGACAAGTTTGCTTATGCAAGGCGGCAAGCTAGCGCAAGGGGCGGCTATTGTGAATATTGCATCTACCCGTGCCATGCAGTCGCAAGCGGATACGGAGGCGTATTCTGCGGTAAAGGGAGGTATAGTTGCGCTTACACATGCCATAGCTGTTAGTCTTGCTGGGCGTGCTAGGGTTAATGCTATTTCGCCTGGATGGATTGATACTGTTAATGGCAATTTTAGCGGGGCTGACCATAAGCAACATCCCTCGGGGCGTATTGGCATACCTCAAGATATCGCAAATATGGTGATGTATTTGTGTGATAATGAAAAGTCTGGGTTTATCACTGGGCAGAATTTTGTGATTGATGGCGGGATGAGTAAGCTTATGGTTTATCATGGCGATGAGAGCTGGAGGTTTGATAGAAATGATAAATAAGATTGGTAGGCTTGGAATATTGGTCATGATGATGCTTGCACTCGGCATTATTGCTGGTTGCTCAAGCCGAAATGCATATGATGCGGAAGACGTTGTTTCTATTTTATTTGTAGGTAATAGCCATGTGCGCACGGGCAATATTCCTAGGCAATTGCAGGAGCTTGCGGGCTTGCACGGCATTGAAATTTCATATGTGGATGTTTCCATAAATGGCTCGGGCTTAGATGGTGCGCTACGGGATAATGCCATAAGAGAAATGCAAAATAGAAATTTTGATTATGTTGTTATGCAGCAACCCGCAGGGCGTGGCGGCAGGATAACGGCTGATGTTGATAGCTTTTTTGGCAATATCAGAAATTTTGCGGTGACAGTAAGAGAAAATGGGGCAATACCTGTACTGTACAGCCCTATGTGGATGGGTGTGGATGGGCGACCCAATGAGGAATTTCATAATGTTTCTTCGGGTATGTTCAAACAAGCCGCATATGAAAATGATGCTATTTTAGTGGACGTAGGAGGTGCTTGGGTCTACGTTTTTAGGGCTATTCCGAATATTTCCCTTTATGCCAGAGATGGAATGCACGCAAACCATGCAGGGGCTTTTTTGGCTGCCAGCGTGTTTATGGCTACATTATTTGATTTGGATACCCAAAATATTCCCGAAGGAAATATAATTGATAATCTGCCGATGCTTAATATTATTACCATTGCGGGCTTTGTGGCTACCCTGTCCCTTGCTGGCTATCGTTTTGCTAAAAAACAGGATTTGCATGTAAAGAAATCGGTGGTTGCAATGATTTTGTTTGCATTGCTTCAAGTGATGAGTTTTTTCCCGCATGTATTCATATTTACAGAGAGTGGTAATAGAATTTTGTTGCTATATTCGGTGGTATTTGTGCTTTTGATGGCTACCCTCTATTCGATTTATCGATTTATTCGGATTGTATTTGTTGAAAAGAGGTCGTGGGGTGTGGCGAGGAGGTATCTCTTGTGTGTTCTTATTTGCGGAATTGTTTATGGATTGACTTTTATCCCTGCTTTTGAGTTGCGCTCGTTTTTATATAGGGGCGATAATGCTTTTGACCTTGCTCAAGTAGCATGGAATTTTCTTTTGATAAACTCTCCGAAGCCATAATCAATATCGGCTAATACCTCCATTATTTCTTCTTTTGAATCCTTGGAGTCATCAGCAATCCATTTGCTGATTATTCCTAAGTTGCCTGAAAAGGAAAAATGTGCGTAAACTTCTAGTTCTTTTGAGGTGCATGAGAGGTTGAACTCCTTTTGCCAACATTCGATACATAGGTCTTTGAATAGGTTGGATATGCGATTTAGGAAGGTGCTGTTTGCATTGTTGCTTAGTATAAGGCGGCAGATTTGTTTGTTGTCGGAAATATATTGGAGCAAGGCGTTGAAAAACACCTTTGTATCCAAGCTATATTCAGTTGCGAAAGCATCGCTGATTTCTTGCATAACAATATCTTCTGTGTGGTTGTATAAATCATAAATGTCTTTGAAATTGGCATAGAAAGTTGAGCGGTGGACATCGGCTTTGTCGGTTAGCTCTTTTACTGTGATATGTTGTATGCTTTTTTGCATAAGAAGTTCTGCGAATGTCTCTCGTAGGGCTTTTTTCGTTTTTCTAATGCGCCTGTCTTCTTTGTTCATTAAGGTCACCTCTTTTGTTCAACATAGTCATGATAAAATGTCTATCACTAGACGATATTGCTTGAAATTGATTCTTGATAAACATATATGTGTCTATTATAATATATAGTGTCGGGAAAATCAACAATAATGTGAGGAGCGAATAGTATGAGCAAATTTTATCAAGCTACAAAAAAATGATGTAAATATGATTGCAAAAATGATGGCTTTATCTTTTGCCGAATATCCCTTTGTTAAGGATTTTTTAAAGGATGCTTTTGGGAGCGAGGAAAAGAGAATGCTGTTTTTGGAGAAAGCAAGTGGGATGCTGATAAAAACGCTTATGCGCAAGGGGATATGCTTTTTTGAAAGAAATGACGGCGAGGTCAGGGCTTTTTGCATTTTAAGTACGATAGAAAATATGCAACCGACTGTGTGGGATATGGTGGCAGGCGGCGCAATTGGTCTTTTGCCCAGTTTGTTTAATAAAGCAATTCGTGAGTTTATCGTTTTTTATTTGAGTGAGGCTGCTACGGTGGATTATCCAAAGGGTAAGGATGTATGGTATGTGCATCTTTTTGCGGTGAATCCAAATCATCAGGGCAAGGGGCTTGGCTCTATGATTATGAATGACTGTGTATTTCCCTATGTTGATAATCGGCAAGGAAAGAGCATCTTTTTGGCTACCAAATGAAATAGCCTACCGAGGGAAAAGCTTTGAAAAATGGGATTTATGTAAGGTCATCAGCGAAAAGGATACAGGATTATGAGCGCAACAATTTACTATTTTAGCGGAACGGGAAATTCGTATAGGGTAGCGAAAGCAATGTGTGAGGGCTTAGGTAATGCCGAGCTCATAAATATTGCAAAAGAGCAAAGAACAAAATGGGAGGGTGAAAGCAGTGTGATTGGAATTGTATTTCCGCTTTACTATTTTGGCATTCCTATTATTGCAGAAGAGTTTTTGCGAGATTTGGAGATTTCGGAGGACACCTATGTTTTTGTTATAGTGACAAGAGGCGAGCCTATGGCTGGTGGCACAAAAAGACAGCTTGATGAGGTATTTGCTGTAAAGGGTAGAGGATATCAGTTTTTCCAATATATAACAATGGGAAATAACTTTCCGCTTTATGGGTTTGATTGCTCAAAAGAAGGGCTGAAGGAAAAGAGGGATGATAAAGCGGATAAAAAGGTTTTGAAATTTATTTCTGATATAAAAATGAAAAGACGGTCACGTGTATTTTCAATTCTAGACTATCGGTCGTTTCCGACTATTACATACAGTATGCCTAGATATGGATATAAACATTTTTTGGAAATATATAGCAATGATGATTGCTTTAAGATTGATGAAGACTTGTGTGTTATGTGTGGTAAATGCGAATACGCTTGCTCCACTGGTAATATGATGGTTGGCTCAAAGGTTGTGTGGAAACATGAGGATTGCCAGATGTGCCTTGCTTGTTATAATTGTTGTCCTGAAAATGCGATACAATATGTTGACCCTGATAATAAGGTTGATACACAAGGGAAGCGGCAATATTGGAATTTTAGAAAAAATGAAAACAACCATCAATAAACTGTGCGTCTTTGATGGTTATTTTATATTGCTTTAATTTTTTGGAATTTCTCTTCGTGGATATGGGTTATGTTTTTTAGTTTATTGACATCCTCAATGACTTCTTGCAATTGTGGGTAGTCTTGGTTTTGGTTATGCAAGATGGCGAGAGTGAGGGTCTCGAGATTGTCATGTTTATCTGCTAATACAGAGAGACCTTGCTCAAGCCCAGAGAACTTCTGCTCAAGCCCAGAGAACTTCTGCTCAAGCCCAGAGAACTTCTGCTCAAGCCCAGAGAACTTCTGCTCAAGCCCAGAGAACTTCTGCTCAAGCCCAGAAAACTTCTGCTCAAGATTAGAAAACTTCTGCTCAAGCCCAGAAAACTTCTGCTCAAGATTATCTAGCCTTTGGTCATGCTTAATCTGACCCTGTTCAAGCTTAATCTGCCCTTGCTTCAAGTCTTTTATGTCAGCCTCCATTGATGTCAACTTGGATAGGATAAGTTGTAAAATCTCATTGTCTATTTTAAACACCTCCTTTGCTTATAGATTATTATAGCATAGGCTAGAAAATAAATCAAGAAAAAAGTCGCGCGTTTTGCTATAGTCTGCCCTCAAGCTTTAGCTGAAAGATTGCGAGCGTTAAGTTATAAATTTTGCTGGAGCTGGTTTCGGAATCTATACCGAAGGCGTGGTCGTGTCTATATTGCATTAATTGGGGGCAATTGCCTGTTCTTATGTGCTTGGCAGGGATGATGAAGGGGTCATAGCTAGGCAAGCGAATTTCTATTACAAAATCTGAGCCATGGCGTAGGTCTAGTTTGGTATTTGACAAAAGGCATAACCCCTGTGCGCTGATGTCAAATGTTGTACATTGACATGAGAATTCGCCTGGCATATTGTTTTGGTCGCCAGCGGGAATGTATAATGCAGCTGGAAGACTAACTTGGATGCGTTGTGATTTACGGCGGCTTGCTTTTTCTATAGGGGAAACAGCGTTGATATACAAAAGGGTTTTGCCGAAATCCGTGTCAATAGAACTCAATTTGCCCTCGAAAGTATAGCTCTCTGCGCCACGGAAAAAGGTAAAGCGCACAAAATCGCCTTCTTCTGGTACGCGCGATTGTTTTAAAAGTTGGGGGCATTCAATTGAAAAAAGTAGGTCATTATAGGTATCGACAAATGTTCCGAATAAAATTTCTTCGGTATATGCACGTGAGCCGTCAAGAGAAACTTGCACATCTAGCCTTGTTCCTGCTGGTATGAATCTAAGTTGCATAGAATCTCCTCCTTGATATGACTAAGGTTATCCAAAAATCCACATATTGATAATGGCTAGCATTTCGCGTAGATAGTTGACGGTTAGGCTATGCCAAGGGGTTGGTGCGCCCAAGGGGGTTGCATCTATGCCTACTTGATTTGCCAATTGCGCTGCGCGAAAGATATGGAAATCGTTTGTGACTAAAGCGGCGGTGAAACCATATGGAAAATGCGCGGCTAAGATTTCTTTGGCGAAGGCCAGATTTTCGTATGTATTGGTGGAGCGGTCTTCTAGCAAGATGCGCTCTGGTGGTATGCCTCGGGTTGTGAGGTAGCGTGCCATAGCGTAAGCCTCTGTGTGGGGCTGTCCTGTACCCAGACCACCGCATACTATGACCATTGCTTGTGGGTTGTACGAGAGATAAGAAAGCGCGGTATTTAGTCTAAGGGCTAGATGGTCGCCTACCTCGCCATTATGTAGCCCTGCGCCAAGGACTATGACGACATCTTCTTGATGGTTTACATGGCTTATATTGCCGTAAATCATTAGAAAAAGCACGAAGGTAACAGGGATGGCGGCTACTATATGTGTTGCGATATGAAACTTTTTAGGCAATTTATTGTAGAATGCGGCATATAGCAAAATGACCGCCGATAAGATGGCTTGGATGGTATGACCATGATGTATGCTGGAGAATGTTGCTAACGCAATCACATTTAATGCTAAAAGTATGCCTATTGCTAGGATTAATATTCTCATTTGGTTGATATCCTTGTTAAGCTGTATTCGACATTGGTTAAGGGCTTGCCTATCTCGATGGTATTTTTTTGACCTGTGTACTCAAAGCCCATTTTTTCGTAGAAATTTCTTGCTCTTTCGTTTTGCTCTAGTGCCCATATAATGATGGTTTTGTAGCCTTGATTATGGAGAGAATCCATGGCATAGCCCATCATAGCTTTGCCATAGCCCTTGCCCCAATATTCGGGCAAAAGATATATTGCGCCAACCTCACCGATATTATCATAATCGCTGTTTCTAAATTTTCCAAAGAGAAGATTGCCTATAATTTTACCGTTTAGTTCGGCTACAAAAAAAGGTGCATCTGGTTCGGCTGTCAATACCTCAACAAGCCTTTGCGCGCTTGCTTCTGGTGACATGGCGGATAGATAGTCATCGGGAATGATACCCTTATAGGCGGCTTGCCATGATGATACATGGACTCCACCAAAACCTTCGGCATCCGCCACGGTTGCGCTGCGAATTTTAAAACCAGAATAATACCACATTATGTAGGCATCATCTCCGTTTTCATAGTAATTTTCTTTATGTTCGCCAACTATAAAATCAAAAGATTTGTATAGATTGATTGCGGCAATGTTGGTGGTTGCTACTTCTAGTTTTGTGCTATTAAGCCCTAACTCCTTTGCAGTATCTAGGGTTTTTTGTAGCATAAATCTGCCTAAACCTTTGCCATGATGCTCTGGCAGCACAGCTATAGTGGATATTTTGCAGTAATTAGGCTCTCTGGAGGTCATGTGATACATGCCGCAATAGCCCACGGGTGTTTCGTCATCATATACTAGAAAATAATAGCCCTCATGGTCGGTTATGCCTTCTTCTAGCCATTCTGCTGGCTCGGCTGTGCCATACGCCGCCTTATCTATGGCCTGCACTGTAGCTAGGTCGTCTATGGTTATGCGTTTTATGCGTATGTTATTGAAACTGCTTGTCATATTGCTTTGCACCCTCTCGGTTAATATCATCGTTAAAGATATCGGATTCTATGAATTTGCCTGATACACTTGATAGATAGCCTGGGGCAAGCTCCATTGCCATAAAGGCTGGATAATTATTGCCATTACGGTCAGTAATGCTGAAATTATCAGCAGGGGCAAAGCCAAAGCGGGGATAATACGAGGGGTGACCAAAAAATAGAATTGCTCTGTGACCTAGTTGCTTTGCCTTGTTAATTGAGTGGTTTAACAATGCTCCACCAACACCCATGCTTTGATATTGCGGCAAAACGTTTAGAGGACCGAAGTTTAGCACTGGGGTTTTTGTATCGTCGAGCTGTAAGATATGGGCGTGGCTGTAGATTATGTGACCCACGATTTGCCCATCCATTTCTGCAACAAAATTAAGCTCCATTATTCCATCGCAGCTACGTAGTTGGCGTACCATATAATGCTCCATGGGGCAATTAATTTCTGAACGCTCTATGCGGTCTGGGGTGCTGAAAGCATTGCGGGTTAGCCCTTCTACTATGTGCCAATCTTCGGGTTTTTCAAGCCTTATGTTTATGCTCATTCTTTATCCTCTTCCTCAGGAGCATCTATAATATAGCCGCAGGTTTTATCATCTGGACAGGCTATTTTTTTGCTGTTTTTTGTGCCTTTGCGTAAAAAACATCAACGCGCCCCATGTTG
>Ga0131853_10006452_pt1 | contig 21174 bp, 16 predicted proteins | sample TergutLab28metaG_FD_92764 | JGI IMG/M metagenome (GOLD analysis project Ga0131853, IMG submission 92764) | Labiotermes labralis P1 segment gut microbial communities from Petit-Saut dam, French Guiana - Lab288 P1 (version 2) (version 2) | ecosystem: Host-associated > Arthropoda: Insects >...
TCACTCACAAGTTACTTTGATGTTATGTACAGATATTAACATTACAGAAACCACATATTCCTGCCAGTTTCAATATGTATTTGGTAATCAATAAGTGAGTAATAGCTGTCAAAATTTCAAAATCTCTGGCCAATATCTCCGTAACCATTGAACTTTGGATATAGGTTTTTTTTGGGTTTTATCTTTATAGTTTGACCTAAGGAACACTCTCCCGAAGTTAGGTCCTTTCCTCCTGGACACCCTGTATATGGCGGGGCGCCATTTTTCGAGTGCCACTATCAACTCTGCGGAGGCGAAAAGAGGACGGTGGCTGGAGTCTGATTGAGGAGAACATCAAATGTCGCGCACTCCTGATAAGGAGGATCTAGCTCAGGAGCAACGAGAGTGGACTATGATGGAGGGTTGGCAGAGGTACCGGAGAATGCAGGGGATGCGAGATAATCCCCCACATAAGACAGATTACCCCCACCCTCGATTACCTGCGTTCCTACGTCCAAGAAATGGCGTACATAGACCCATACAAACTGGGTGAACACCCTCGGACATTCCGTAGGAGAGTGTACTGGACGCTACGAAGGATGGCGGTTTTGGGCAATCCACCGCGCGTGATGCGCATCATGCAATGTGTATGTGGTATGTAGTGGTACACGACATACTGCCCACTAATGAACGTCTACATAAGATTCGACTAGTAGACTCACCACTTTGCGGACATTGCGGAGAACCAGACACGGTCTAACATAGAGTAACCGCATGCAACGGCGAGGGGGGGGGGCAAGGATCTGGCTCTGGACCAAACGACGTATAGCATGGATTCTGCGCATTGACCCGGCCCAAATACCACCGGACTGGACGACGAGCCCCCAATTCCGGCTATGGCCACCTCAGCGACACCGGGCGGTGTTATGGATACTGGCCCATTTGGTGTGGTACAGAATTAAAGAAATTCGAGCATGCATTGAGCAAGATTAAAACAATTTTCTGAAAAGGACACGCTGGAAGACGTATCAGGCCAAACATCGCTGGACCAACGTTGGGAACTATCTTGAGATCCTATGATCACGATCCCATGAAAGGTACACACCGTGGAGCGGCAGCGTCAGGGTAACACTTGTTACAGTGTTTGGCAATGGTAGGAGTGGAACGGAAATTGACCCATGCGAGTATGGTGCGTGGACCGCAAGGGCATGAAGGTGTAGGAGCATGAGCGGTCTCTGGCCCATGATTGGTGGAATGGATGTGACTTTGTGCTGTACATGGGCCGCAAAGTGTGCCAACCTTGCAATCTTATGCAGTGTGAAGTGAGGAGGCAGGGAAATGTATGCGAGGTGTACGAGTATAGTCTACGAGAGAGAGGTGGATCGATAGAAACGGTGATGTGGGGGAGTGATAATGTCTATTGTGCTATGACACTCTGACTGCAGGAACGATGCTGACAGTAGCTGTTACTTATGTGCTGGAATGTAAGCAATGTACTTGAATAAACGTATATCGGTAAAATAATCCCACCAAGGGCATGGATATTTGTTTGTTGTGAGTGTTGTGTGTTGACAGGTAGAGTTCTCTGTGACGGGCTGATCACCCATCCAGAGGAGTCCTACTGGCTGTGGTACGTCGTTGTGTGTGATATAGAAACCTCTTGAATGAGGAAGCCATGACTAACTGGGCGACTGTTGAGCCAAATGAAAGAAACAGAGAGAAAGATATAAAAGCAAGCAATATGTTGGACATATAGCAATAAATGAGTAATATAAAGAAGAGAGAAAGAAAGACAATCTGAAATAAATGATGAAGGAGAGACTGAAGGAACAAGGAAAATAGAGTGGAAAGTTGGAGTTTTGGGAGGAATTTTGAGAGAAAATAGGGAAAGATAAATGACAATAAAGAAAATAAAAGAAGAGAAAGGACAAAGAAAGAAGGGAAGTAAGGGTTTAATTCCCAATAAAGGGAAATTCTAAAGTTACTCATTCAATTCTTTACGTGTTTGAATTTTGTTACTTTGCGTTACTGTATATAAGCCGTTGACAACTTAAGCCGAGGCTAATATAAATGTGACAAGCTGATATTAACATTTTGCCTGTGCACAAGGAAAAAAATATCCCGGTGGGGACGAGATTTTCCGCACATCCGGACGGGTCCGGAGGCTCACACAGATTCCTGTACAATGGGTACCGTGTCTTTCCCGGGCGTAAAGTGCGGCCGGGTCGTGCTGCTGACCACTTACCCCCTTCTAGTGCCGCGGTCATGGAAGAGTAGAGCTGTACCTCTACCCACCTTCTGGGCCTGTAACGGGAACAATTATTTTTTTTCATATAGCCTGTTTGTTTGTGTTGATTTGAACCCTGAACGTCTAGGTCACGATACCGCACTCTTGGAAAATTCCACTGTGATGCTGTTCGTATTCCACACCAATTCAATATTTTTGTAATCACCAATAGCAAAGAATATAGGAATAAATATTTGCTCTTCGACGCTCTGAGATACGTACCATGTATAGTGGCAAATGGCAAGTGGGGTAGTGAATAATTTATCGAAATGAAAACTTCTGAAGGGCAAAAAAAAAACTGGCAGCATTAAGTCCCGAGTTTGGAAAGAGGAGAATAAATATATTTGAAAATAATTTGGAAGGAATATTCGGTGTCTTAACTTAAGTTATATCTAGCATTTGTCAGCGGTATGTTGCAATTGTCAGCGGTGAATGAATGCAGTAGACACTGAATTTTTACTCCTTCTTCAGGCAAGATGTCTATTGCGTTTTCCTGCAACTGGATTGAACCGAAGATTCACTCCAAAGAAGAAGAGGAAGCAGCTGTGAGAGCGCGGCAAATGCATGTGAGTTCATGTTGTGTGTAGAACTTGGTCTGTCACATGAAGGGAACGTATTTTCGGGACTTTGAGAACAGGATCTGTAGGGGGCATATTTAGACTTAATAAGCAGGAAATAAAGGGATGGTTGAAAATAATTGCTTATGGAAGACGTTTATTATTTGTACCATAACCGTTTGAAAGAAATGATTATTGCATTTAGAAGGATCGAAATTAATTTGTGGAATGTAGGGAGAGAGAATGTATACGTTAGGAGGGAAGGAAGTATCATCTGATAGTGAACAGAGAACGTCAGAATGGCAGCAAGGAGGAAGACGGTTACAAGAATGGAGATTGAGACGAAGTGATATGCGAAGTAGGATAGAGAGATAGCTCTATAGTGAGAGAAGTAGAATTTAGCATAGGACAGAAAATGCTGGATGTTAATACAAAGAGTGTTTTAGCTTGATACATATTTGTCAGTATCAAATTTAGTGGTTTTTGAACATTCCTGGGACAGTTCAAATTCGAAGTTTTGTTCATTTTTCGAGATGTAAATTAAGAGGGGGTGGATATGAATTTAGTTACGGTACCACTTTAAAATTCTCCCTTAGACGACATTCATACGGAGGTTATATTTGCTAATGAAACGCACTGAAGAAAACGTTTGTCCCTTTTAGTTAGGTTTCATGCGAAACGACTGAGTGAGTAAGGTGAGGCGGATAGTCAAAATATTGCACATTAAATGTGATTAAGTTGCCTCTAGACGTTCGGTAATACAGCGCAATAATTAAAGACGCGCAATATTACCGAAAGAGCGGTATTAATATTGAATGGTAGGACGATGTACTGCGTCAATCAATTGACGTCTTATGTCTGTTCAACCGCAAAACAATAAGTAATCTGTGGACAGTGTTGCAAAATATCCATCCTGCTTCAATCTGTCTGCCATGCAGTAAACATACCCGAAAAAGAAAATTTCAGATGTTCAAATTTGTTTTTCTTTGGCCAAACATCGCAGCGTAATTGGCAGGCCTTAACTTGGAAAGACGGCTTCTCGACTGTTAGTGTTAGCTGTAGCGACTGTGGGGTGATAATCTTTAGTTACGCGGCAAGTAATGGACCTTCCAGCAGCAAACGATTTTGTATTAATTTGGCATCCTCAGCACGACATCTCTTGTAAGATGTTGTGCGTGTTGTGTGGTTTTTCTTTGTACCTTTCGTCGGTGCAGCGGCGAATCGTACATTCTTAAACACGGAGCCAAAATAATGACACCACAGGCAGCATCAGTAGCACTGAACGTGTTTATCGTCCTAAGAAGGGGCGAAATGAAATATTGAGAAATGATATAGAGTCGTACAGGGAGAAATATATTGCACAGTATTGCTTAAAGCAAAAATATCGCAAAAAATATTGACTGTCTATGGATCGGCTTAGATTAAAAACATCAATGATCGGAAATGAAATGACGTAGCGTGCATGGACAAATGACGTGGCCTCTTCGTGTAATATTTGGTTGGAAGTTCTCAGATCATTTTGATTATTAAATGATAGTCAATGTTGAAATGGATACGAAGGAGTCAGTGTGACTTAGAATACATCAACCCTATTTAAGTCATTTATTTTGAAATTAATTAGAAAGTGGTTTAATCCCATGACACTACGGTACCCACTGCATATCCAGGTTTAGCTGGTGAACAAACGTTTAGGGACACGACCGAAATATTCCCATATATGAAACCACCGTCTTGATCGTGCTAAAATGGGGCGAATATCTCGGCTCTACCAGGGCACCAGAGACTTAATAAAAGCTTTCTGAATCACAACAGCAAACATTTAACAATAAATTTGTGACTTCTGTTGGTGATAACCAACCAACAGATTACAGCGACAAAAAAAGTGAATACAAAATGTTGTTCAGAAAGTTGGATTAGAGGAAGAACGAACAGAATACTTAAGTAAGTACTTAGAGGAAATGGAGGTAGGTAGATGGTAAGAAGAAACTATGAGTCATACATATATACCGTAAAAGAAGATTTTGTTTCACAGACATTTAACATGCACTAGATTACCTTCCCCCCCCCCTCTCCAAAAGAGTACTAATATTGCGACTTTCTTTCAGTTAGGATGGGTGTTACATCCCATCTACAGTGCAACTGGCGATTATCCGCCCGTAATGAAGGAGTGGATGGCTAAGAAAAGCAAGGAGGAAGGTTACAGCAGGTCGCGACTGCCAAGTTTCACCAAGGATGAGATTGAAATGGTGAAAGGTGAGTTTGGATACGAGAGCAACTTCGGATACAGCAAGAAAATTGGATTTTTTTTTTAGTGAAAAGTAAAACAACGAATGACTTACAAATTCTAAGATGAGAGCGAGAAACGAGAAGAGTATTTTGTGAGAATATTGTCATTTAAATGTCACAACTTCACACTTAGTGCAATCATTAACACCCGTTCCGTCGAACACAAAATTGATTCCGCGGGAATTATGTGTCTTGCTGGTATGCTAGCAACAACATTGAAATTGATCGTGACTCGAGTGGCGCATATTGCTGTGTAAGAGAAAGTGTACTCTCTTGTAAATGTTCTTTAAAATTGCCCAATATTTTGAAAATTTTATTGGCTGCAAAATTTACCTAAAATATTCCATTGTCAAAAGTTTTTTTAAATCCATGATGGTTAATGCTATGTGCTCAGTGTCATGTGTATAAACAGAGAGACAGACCTATAGATTGACTATAAAAACGCTACCCAAGAAAGCAACGCATCTAAAATTGATATACATGGGTATAAGAATTTTAGCAAACTTAAACATCCTGCCCAATTGGGCCGATATAGTGACTAGACAATATACAAGAATGTGGGTGATTTCCCATATGACAAATATAACTTTCTTCCCCACTCAGTGTTTTATCCGAAGTGAGGCGCATTAAGCCTGCTGTCCGAAGGGTAACAGAGACGATTCCACGTGGGTAAAACAGCCTGAATGTGAAAGTGACTGCTTAAAGTTCGTGAATTGGTTATTTTAATAATATGTGGTGTTACAGCTCCACGCATGAGACTTGGCTTGTCACAAAGGAAATTCAGCGTAAAACACAAACCTTTGTGAATAGATGTCTAAGATATATATATTAAGAATATGGTGGCCAAATGTTATTTCCAGCAAAGACCTATGGAAAGTAACAGGACAAGAGGATATAAATTTAGAAATAAGAAAAAGGAAATTTAGATGGATTGGTCACACTTTAAGAAAAGGGAATGAAGAGATACCAAAGGCTGCCCTACTCTGGAACCCCCAGGGAAACAGGAAGAGATGAAGACCGAGAAACAGCTGGAGAAGATCAGTAATCAAGAAAGCGGTTAGAAGCTGGAATGAACTAAGGTTCTTAGCAGCCGATAGACGGAAGTGGAATAATAAAGTCCATTGTTCCTAGAAGGAACAATGGACTTTATTATTATATTACAGCTCCACACATTTATAAGCCTTAATTGTGCGGTGCTTTATTAAGAACAGTGACACTGTAATCATACATTGCGGGATAAATCTTTGTGGGTTGTTGTTTAAACTTGTCCGGGAACTTCGCACGGAACCTTTTGACACTTTCGTCACAGTTTGGCATCAGACAGGCCAAGACATTTTACTTCATGGTGGCCAGAAGTAGACTAGTCCCCTGGCTGAATTACTGGGAAATTTGAGTCGATTTTTTGTTGGCGCAGTTTGCTGAGGCACTGCGCTACAGTCCGGAAGGTCGGGGGTTCGATCCCCAATGGGATCGTTGAGATTAATCATTGACTTATTACTTCCGACCCCACTATGGCCCTGGGATTGCCTCAGACTGTAACGCATTTGAGTATCAGAACTATGTACTGGAGGGGCAAAGCGGTCGGTGCGTAATAATGCAAACTTACCACATTTATGTGGTGATTTTCTCGAATTTCTGGAAGCCTCTATCCATTGGAAACATAGGCGCTTCTCGAGGCCTGTAAAGTGATAGGTTTCCCTTATCGACGGTTACAGACTCCTATATTTCACACAGCATCCACAGAGGCTTTGTTAATCAAACTGCCTCCAAGTGGGCTCTGCGGCAACGGTAGCGAGGCCAGCACGATGTTTAACAGCTCACTTGTACTTAGCGGCGAGTGTCGGCTGCGTGCAGCTTGCCACATGCAGTATCCCACACGTAGTCATGATCCACGAGTGGTGCTTATAAAATCACAGTGATGATTTGCTGTACCTTTCAACTATTTGTACTTCCATACAATAAACTGTACTGTATAAAGCTTCTTCCTGTCTTCACAATTTAGGTCCAACATATTTTTTGTCCTTGAATACCGAAAACGTATAAATTTTAATTTTTAGGCACTTGGGACTTCCTTGGAATAAACCACTACACCACATTCTTCACTCACCAGAGTCAAAAAGAAACAATCTTTCTCATGGATACAGGAGTTGCTAATGTTGTAGATGATAAGTACGCTACTTCTGTTTCGGAAATCATGCAGGTAAGCACGCAATATAGTGCTAAGTGAATACTCAATATAGGCTTGTTCGTCTGTGTGTGTGTGTGTGTATTAGGTTTTGGCACTTCTTGAAATTCAATTTCATCGATGTTATTGGAGTTATTTTAGGTTCTGTAACATTATCAGTAATATTTTACATTACGTTGCATAAAATGTCCGTGAAACGTAAGTTCATCTTACGTGTCGGCCAAACTGGGGGGATGGAATATCCATTCTTGCAAAAAGAAACTCCCTGTATTTCAATATACATTTCTGTTGCCTGTACCTTGTTTTAATCGCACTGAATTTACAGCATGTAATTGGTTTTATTTGTGATATTAAGTATTAAAAATGTTTTAAAATATTGAATACTCCAGGGAAGAGCTTCGTTGCAAATTGAAAGAGAAGTAAGCAGTCTGGTAGCCCACAACGTTTCTTGTAACGTCATCATAATTCAATCGTTATTATTGTTATCATCATCAACATCACCACCATCAATCTATATGCTGTTTAGCAACTCAGTGAATTAGTAAAATAGTCACAACCTGATTATTATCGTTACCAGTTTCCTTCGCAAACACCGGATGCCGTCGCATAACTGCTAAACCGTGAATCTGCTTTCAGAGAGTAACTGCTTGGATTCTGTGGCTACTGCTTTTCCGTGGAATAGGGCGTGAATACTGTAAAGACCTCTCATATGATGGTTGCCATAATATAAAGTGTTTAACCATCCAAGAGTCTCCATTCGTCTCAGCCCATATCGAGAAATTGGTAGTTTCAAATTTGGTCAGAAAATACACTTCATTCCTTGGAACACGAAATTGGTTACGGTGTTACTAACAGCCCACAAACTGTTCCTGTCCTGAGACAGACTAAACTATTCGGCAGCATTCAGTGTTCCATTAGAAGTTTTATTGTAATATTATTCTTCCATTTCCGCCTCTTTCAACGAAGCGAATTCTTTCCTTTTCTTTTACCCCACACTCCTCTGATGCATTTCTTAACTCTGTCAGAGCCGTCACATTCCCGACCAAATCACTGCATGTGATGCAACAATTGTTCTGTGTTTTATAATATTCATATATATTTTTTGTGACATCTCTGTTTTACATCCCTTTTATTAACTTACTCTATAAACACTTCTACAAATGGAATTGAACGACTTAAAATTTTATGAATAAAAAATGTTATAATTTTAGTGCACATTTCCATGAAGTATAATTTATATTTTAATGTAATTATGACCCCTCTGCTGCATAATGGAGCAATATTAATGTCGAATGATTGTTTATACAACAGTGCTGTCCCTGATGATGAACATGTAAGGCCCGGTACACATAGGCTTCTATTTATATTAAAACATCAATGAAATTCATACGAAGTGTGGATTTGTTGGTTTATATTGTAACAAACATCAGTTTATTCTTATGCAAATTTACCGTGAAAAACTAAAAGAACAATTAGTTGGTCATAATTTCCACTGTGTAGTGGTAATTCCTGCAACACGTTTGAATGTAAAATTGAAGTAAGCAATTTATTACAAAATGAATGTCATTACAACTTTTGTTCTGCTGACTGCTGAAGTTATGTTATTCTGGTTGTTATATTGACTGTTATTCACAGGTTGTACCGTGGGGTTTCAGAAAGACGCTGAACTGGATAGCCAACGAGTACAACAATCCACCTGTCTTGATAACAGAGAATGGATTCTCTGATCATGGGGAACTTAACGACAGAGACAGAATTGATTACCTCACAGTAAGTGGCAATATTTCTGTATTTCTCTCGAAAGTTATTTAAATTTCTTAATTTGAAGCCAAATACATGACTCGTACAAAGTCATTTTTTTGCAAATTGCGGATTTAAGCTGCAGCTACTATGTAAATATATGTTTTGATTTGGGTGGAGTTCGGCCTGCAATACTTACGGTGTCACCGTATAATTAAAGGGTAAAGAATGCGCAGTGATGGTAGCGTTTACATAAGGAATGTACGGGAATACAGGAATTTCATGGCATCGAGATTATTATTGTATCTTATGGTTTTAAGCGGTTTTATTTGCTGCCTAATTTAAACGCTCAGTTCTTAATAGTTATGGTTATTGCTGTTCTGATGACGTAACACGTAATGCTAATGTCGCAATAGAGCTAGCCTTTGTTCATTCTCTGAATATAACACTGTACACTAAGAGCAAGTCCTTTCTTAGTCCAGCTTTGCCTACCTAATCAAATGAACCGAGTTCAGGCCGTGTTCACTTGTGGCCAACACCCACATGGAATTTTCATTTTGCATTTCACTTACAAATGGAGACATGTACCTCTGCGAAAGGTCGTTTTCTTGGGATGAGATATTTTGGTCATCAGAAGGAACAGAATCCATGCCAATGAATACGTATGGTTCTGTAGATCATTAACTTCCTTCTCTAGAAGCATTTACAGATTTTAAAGAGCAATTTCGAAACGTCGATTTTGCCCTCTTTCGTCAGGCAACATGGTACCGGTACTAAGGAACACACACACTGTGTGATATCCAGTTCTTCATGAACAGTGCTGTGTGTAGTTGCGATGGAACAAGACCAATGCTTAGCCCAGATATCGAATTGTGGCTCTCACTTCTCCGTGGACAAAGGTGTCTACGTTTCTGATAGTCATCTCCATGGCTGTGAATAAATCCAGAATTTTGATTCAAAGGTTTTCCATATCAGTTCTGTCGCTCATGCTACTTCCACGCCTTATTCTGAAGTGCTGTGCCGAACAAAGCTGTAGTAAACACGGGTGTCCGTTCCACTATTTTGAAATTCTGTACTTCATTTTCTGACACACTTCTATCTCCTTCGTCCATCACTTTAGATCTGTAACAAAATTCGCTGAGGCAAACTTTCTTTGCCCCTCAAAACAAAAATGCCTTTACGAACATCTGCCGGACAGTTGCGATGTCGTCAGCACTAAACGTCCTTGTCTTCCATAAATAACAGCTGCCTGCCTCGACTCTTAAACAGTCTGTTGCGTTTCGGCGTTATTAAATATGACATCCCAACAGAAAAGAAGTGTTGCTATGTTAATTTATAAAATGGAGATTACTAAGCAGTAGGAATATATGGTGATAATAATGGTGGCAGTACCGAAATTTACCTCGTAAAATTTAAAGCTTTTAAAACCTGAACAGACGATTTGTATAGTTGTAAATTTGCTTCCCAAATCTTCATCCTTCCAAAATATCTTCGTGGTGCTAACCGTGCTAACGTGAGTAACGCCATAACGAGCCCAGTGAAATCTTTGTTGCAGAAGTACTTGTGCGAATTACTGAAGGCTACGAAGGAAGATGGATGCAACGTAATCGGTTACACATTATGGTCCCTGATGGACAACTTTGAATGGGTTTTTGGATATAAGTAAGTATTATTTATTTGTTACGTGTCATTATTGACCTTGAATTCGAAATGTTACATTCATCCAGTAGCCTGGTGTCTATATAATCAGATAATTTGGCACTCATCCAACACACGCTTGTGCAAGAAACCGTATCTAAAATTTTCTTACTGTCTTGTGAATTTTAATGTTTTTCAGTGACAAATTTGGCCTGTTTCACGTAGATTTCAATGGCCCTGATCGCAAAAGAACAGCCAAGATGTCAGCAGACTTCTACTCCCAGATAATTAAAAGCAACAAGATTTCTGTTGAATTGCTGAGTGTCGATGGTTCTCAGTGACGCACTGATACAGTTGGCAGCTCTGAATTCAACACATTATTTTGTCCGGACATATGTGTGTGAATTTGCTGAACTGATGGTTATGGTAACTTTTATATATCAGGCGGTCATGCTGTGTTTCATTCTAATATATTTCGTGTTTATTTGTGGTAACTTGGTTAGAAGGTAAGAATAAATCCATGGGTTTTCTTATGATAAAATAAATTTCTTAGAATAGTTTAAATTTATCTACAGCTTTTCTTTATTATGTGTTTCAAAGAAATAAATCGTAAAAAATGAATAATTTTCCAGAAATTTTTTTTTGTGATTTTGTGAATTCAGGTTCACCTGTTGCCTATATATACGGCCAATCGTTTAACAGCACATCTTAACTCATCACTGAGAATAGCGAGTTTCATAAGGTGATTGTCTTTTGAGTTTCTGAACCGGGTAGTGCAGTGTTTCTGCAAAATGTACTCCTCAGGCGCTCTAGGAATCCGCAAACGGATCACAGGTGATCCGTGGATGCATTTATGTAACGGCTACTTAGTAGTTTACTTATTACTTAAACCGAAGGAATAATGTTTTGTTAAAAATAAATGCGGTGCTCCTTAAATTGGCGAAGCGAGCTGCGGTCAAATCATGCGATGCCGTGTTGTGTGTCACACTGATATGTGTTCGAAGCTATTCATTTCTGAAATACAATTTTTAAATTTTGGATTCCCAGTTTCGTTTGGAGAACTAAGGCGTAGTAACACAGTTTGTTCAGACACCGCGCAGTATATTTGGTCTGCATCTTCGAGGTAAATGAGAGAATATTATAATTTTCGAAATCCCCAAAAACCGCCATTAATTAAGATAACGCACTTCCGCTAACGGATTTCTCGTCTTGATTATGGACCTTGAAAGTTTCATGATAAGGACTTATACAAATTTTAATATGTCGCATGAACTTAGTAATTTTGCGGCGTCGAGTTGGTTTTCAATGGGGGACCGCGGGCTTTCGTAGTGTTTCAATTACAGTCTGCAATTTGCTTTATATTTGTGGAATACTGCGCAGGAAATCCTCAGGCCTACCAGCTGTAAAGTGCTAGGCACAGTCGGTTTTCTGGAATTTGTCTGTGTTTAGTGCACCCAAGTTGCGTGCATACATTTTGCATGTTATCTGGTTACATGCCTACATTTTCAAGGCTAAAGAGGCGCCGCGCCATAAAATTAAGGCGAGTATTGATATTGGTAATAGGCGATACGCGGCAGTGAGTGTTAATGTGTCATAGATAGCAGCTGTACAGCGAGAGGTCTTAGCTTGGCTTCTCTGGAGTTCCCCGCTGGATTTCTGTTTGGAACCGCTTCATCATCTCATCAAATAGAACGCGCTTGCAATGATGACGGTGAGTGAATTTGCCTTTGTACTGACAGATGTACTTTGTGTTACTCCGGTTGTGTTTAATTTTGGTGAAACGAAAAGTTTACGTATTCTGTTTATGTGTATTTGTACTGCTGTACATACGTAAAATTACCTATCAGTATCCTCTTCATCCTCTCCACATCCACTGGGGTATAAACTGATAGTCAGACTTTCATCCCTTATTGGCCCATTTATAACAATAACAAATAACCAATGCATAATTCTGACTCTACAGAAGCTAATGAAAATGTGGCTCTATTCAGCCACTCCCAAAATTCAGCATAACACAGATTTAAACATACGTGCCGGTTTGGGGTATTTACACTGATCTGTGATACACAGGTAAGGGCGAGATTATATGGGACAGACTGATCCACGATCAACCGGACGTCATCGCAGATAAATCAACTGGAGATGTAGCCTGAAATTCCTATCATCTGTATAAGGAAGACGTCCGAATGCTAAAGGAATTAGCGGTGAGAATTTGTTGGATAAGACAGATATCGTAAAGAATGTGACGCCGTAGTTTATGGTACAAGTGTACGTACAAATGTTTTGACACACTCTGCTACCTTCAACATGTACTGTGATGGTGGTAGCGGCAGGTTACATTTAAAGATCGTCTCATTCGTATGTGTCAGATTGTTTATGTTTGTAACTTGTGCTATGTATTTCTGAACGTTTGTTTTCTTGTATATATATTTAAATTGTTTACTGAAACTTTCTCAAAATCTAACACCGCTGTCTCGTATTTATGATCCTCCCAGTTGAATGTCCGCTGGTACCTAAACAAACCTGAAACACTTTGTGGTTTTCTTCAGTCCGGTGATTTTATTATACAGAACACCTAAAACACATCCCTTATTGTCCCTTCCATTCCTCGTACTCTCGACCAATCACTCCCCTTGCATACCCTGCCTGCTTAATGCCATGTCGCTATGTGTACCTGAGGTACATAAATGTGTATAGTGCAGGTTCATTTCTACCGGTTCTCTGTGTCGTGGCCGCGAATTCTACCAACTGTACATGACAACAAAGTGAATCAGGCCGGTATTGCTTATTATAATAAGCTGATAAACGAACCGTTCGCCAATGGAATACAGCCTATGGTAAGTGTTCGCGTAGTATCCTGGTATTTTGAAATGAGGTGCCAAACCTGCACCATTCACTATCCACTTTAATTCCGCTGCTGTAGAAAGGATTTTCAAATAGTGCATTTTGTTACGTCATTCCATGTATCGCTCCCTAACATCTGCCTACAGTTGAAGCAAACGTTTTAGTGTCCATGTCCAAAGATTTGCGTGTATTCAAAGATATGAACGGCAGAAAGGTGATTCGAAAATTTTGTTTTTTCGTGAATGAAGCTATGAAATTATAAAATGTGTAATTGTTTTAACTGTCGGTGAAAGATTGCCTGATAACATTGAATAGCAAACTGGCTGGTCCTAAGATTTGTAAGGACGTGTAAGGTAATGGATATTTTTCTGCTTGTATCTATTTTTCAGACTAATCACTGCAACAATAAAACTTTTTACCGGTAAAACAATCCAATCGATAAAACAGTCAACATGTAAACAGTTAAAATGAAAGTATGCCAAGCTATACTATACACGATGACTAGGGTCTGCTACAGAACCTAACGCATCGGGCATTTTTTGTTTATTGTGGTCACTATGTCTGAAAATGTTGTACTCTATAATATGATTGGAGATGAGAGTAACACCTTTGAAATAAGTCTTTATTTGTCTCACACCATTTACTGTCAATATTCGATACATTCTCCATCTGAGAGCGACTTTATTTTTTCTTATCGTAGGAGACACTTCCTCATTATTTTTACTTTGGATTTTCGTATTTTTTGGAAATTACTGAGATAGCGTTAGCAATTTACGTAAGTCTCCAAGTGATGTGTCTGTTGTTTTTGTCCAGTATTTACCGAAAGTTAAATATGTCGGCAATTTTTCATAAAAATTAAAATCCACAATATGGAATTCCGAAGGTATATGTATTCGACCGCTCGGAGTACAAGAAGGATAGCACGAAGCTGATGGTTGCTTTTCGCAGTTCATAAGTAGAAGAACCTAAAATATTTTCTTATGAGTTTTTCTTCTTCTTTGGTAACACATTTTCATACTTCGGCCCATGTAAGTTAAAGTTTTTATGGAAAAGTTAAATCCTTAGGCAGCTGGTTCCTTTTTGATCTCGTCCTCAAAACGGGAAAAGTCGAATAATAAGTGTGTTTAACTGTAGGAATTAGTGACTTCACTGTTCTTGAATATATTAAAGTAAAGGAAAAATAAATTAGATCGCAAAGGTGAAGGCGAAGGGCTCCTTCCCTTTCTCCCCATTTTTATTTTCCTTTGTTCAGTATTCCCCACTACTTGGAGTCAGGTAACGCAAGCCTTTGTCGATAGAAAGTATTTAAAATTCATATCATATATGAAAGTTCTGAAAACAAACAACATATTAAATGTACATGACCTTGAAAGAGAATTAGAGATATATATGGTGCGATGTTGATCCTTGTGAGGTCTTTCTGCGACCTCTGTACAGCAGGTTATTAATAATGCAAATCAACCTCGTTTCAGATAACGATGTACCACTGGGATCTGCCACAGCCTCTACAAGATCTTGGTGGATGGACCAATCCTGTACTAGCAAACTACTTCGAGGATTATGCTCATGTGCTGTACACTAACTTTGGGGACAGGGTGAATTTTGTTGTAATTTGGAGTTTGGGGCTCCCACTGCTTTGCTGGCACGTTACTGGCTTCGATTTGTGTTAAGCCACCGACATTTCGCTTCAGCCTAACGGTCCTATCTTCACCGTGAAACAGACCTCTTCTACCCTTGAATATGGGACCGATAGGCTATGCCTATATGTCGGTAACTAACTACCAGTCAACGCTGAGTAACTTCTAATAAGAGCTAAGAACTCGTTTATACGAATATAAATTTCTTAAGTTGGTCAACCTATTGGACACGACAGAAAATTAATAATCACATTCCACTGAACTGTGTTTCCATTGTGGTGTTTGACACTGAACAGCTAATGTGTCGTGGCACGTCTACAGTTCTGTTCACATTTTGTCTTCGTGTGCGGAAATACTGCATAGACTTGCTGAGGCTAAAACTTTGAATTTAGATACACGACGCGTGCAGTTTGTAAAAGTTTATTAAACATATCCTGGCATAGATCTGAAATTTCTCAACAAAATTTCGAAGTACCCATTGCTGCCTGTGACCTCTGTAGAAAACATTCCCATTGATATATGACATATAATAACTCCTGACAGACGAAAAGTAACGTTGGTTATTAAATATTTGGCTCGTACCTTTCCGCAAATACACCCTCTCCCTTACAAAACCCAGTCACATAATGCCACATAAGAAAATGGTTTTTCCTTCTTCTGGGAATAACATAAAATACACGATTGCATTCTTTAAGCCTCTTCAGAGACAACGACAAAACGTGTTCAATTCAAGTAGATTGCTTGCGGGGAAGAAGTGAAGTGTCGACAAGTGTAGTGAAGTGGAGTGAAGGTCTTAGGAACAGAGTGCCTATCATTAGTAGAAGATATACAGACAATATGAAGTTTTGCTGCTTCTGTCATATTCTTTTGGTTCTATTGTGTATCGTCGTATATATATTGAATTTTGTATATTATGCATTCTTATTGTTATGTTTATGTATTTCTTTTGTTATGTATGATCCGTTTTAGTTAGTGTTTCATTGTGTAGTTTTGTGTATTGTTCGTGTGTGAATGTGTACGGTATTACTGCCACCGGGTGTCAACCCAATTTCATTTAATAAATATATTATGTCATATCAAACCCTGGACGTCTAAGACCCGAAACCACACTTTGAATAACTCCACTGCGATGCTGCTCATATTCCAAACCATTTCCATATTTTTGTAATCACCAATTTCAAAGAATATAAGAATAACTGTTTGCTCTTTGACGCTTTTAGTGGTATATAGTGTATTGAGTCAAATAACGGAAGGGGGGAGGGTAGTGAATAATTTGTCTAATTGAAAAATTCTGAACTTCTAAATGAGATGGCGGTATTCAATGCAGGGTTTGGAAAGAGGATAATAAGAATAATGGAAATGAATTTGGAAGGAATATTGTGTGTCCTTTCTTCAGTAATATGTTGCAATTGTCTGCGGTGAATAAATGCAGTAGACATTGAAATTTTACTACTTCTTCAGGCAATGTGTCTATTGCGTTTTCGTGCAACTGGTTGAACCGAAGACTTACTCCATAGAAGAAGAGGAAGCAGCTGCCAGAGTGCGGCAAATGCATGTAAGTTCATGTTGGGTGTAGAAATTGTTCTGTCACCTGAAGGGAACGTGCATTGAGGACTTCGAGAAAAAGATGTGTAGGCGCTTATTTATAATTAATGAGAAGGAAATAAAGGGAGGGTGGAGAATAATTGATTAATGAGGTTCATTATTTGTACTAAAATCTTTTGAAATAATTAATTAGTTTATTTAGAAGGATAAAATTTAATTTCTGGAATGTGGGGACAGAGAATGTATACGTTAGGAAGGAAGGCAGCAGCATGTGTTAGTGCAGAGAGAACGTCACTATGGCAGCAGGTAGGAAGATGGTTACAACAGTGGAGACTGAGATGAAGTGATGTGTGAAGTAGAATAGACAGACAGCTGGAGATTGAGAGAAGTATAAGTTAGCATAGGATAGAAGTTGCTGGATGTAAGTACAAAGAGTATTTTGGTTTGTTACACACTTGTCAGTGTCCACTTTAATGGTGTTTTAAGTTTGCTGGGACAGTTCAAATTCGAGGGTTTCTAAATTTTTCGAGATGTAAATCAAGAGGGGGTGGATAAGGTGTTAGTTACGGTAACACATTCAAATTATCCGGTAGACGAATCTCATAGGAGTTTACATTTGCTAATTCAGCGACACTGAACGAACATTAGTCCCTGCAAATTAGTTTCCGTGGGAAACGACTGAGTGAGTAAGGATTGGCGGACGGCTGAAGTACTGCTCATTAAATGTTTTTAAGTTGTATATAGACGGTTGGTAATATTGCGCAGTGTTACTGAATGTGCGGTTTTAATATTGAAAGGTAGGACAACGTACTAGAGTCAGTCAAATTATATCTGATGTCTGTTGTCCAACCGCAAAAAATGAGTAATCTGCAGACAGTGTTGCAAAATATCCATCCGGTTTCACTCTGTCTGCCATGCAGTAAACATCCCCCCCCCCCCAAAAAAAAATCAGGACTCCGAAAGTTTTTTCTTTGGCCAAATATCGTAGCTTAAATTGCAGACCTTAACTTGGAAAAACCGCTACTCGACTTTTGGTGTTTGCTGTAGTGACTTTAGGTTGATAATCTTTAATTACTCGTCATGTAATGGACCTTGCAACAGGAAATGATTTTGCACTATTTTGGCTCACTGAACACCATATTTCTCGTGAGACGTTGGTGTGTGTGTGTGTGTGTGTGTGTGTTGTGGTTCTTCTTTGTATCTTTCTTTGGTTCAGCGGCAATTTGTACTTTCTTAAACACAGGGCCAAAGTAACAACACCACAGGGAGCATCAGTATCATTCAACATGTTTATCGTCCTTAAACAGGAGCGAAATTCAATATTGCGCAAGGATATAGAAACATCTAGGGGGAAATTTATTGCACACCATTATCTCAGGGCAGAAATATCTAAGGAAATATATTGATCGTCCAGGAGTATATTTAGATTGATAACATCAGTGATCGGAAATGAAATGGTCACGTAGCACGCATGGACAAATGACGTGTCCCCTTCTTGTAATATTTAGTAGGAAAATTTCACATGATTTTGATTATTAAATGGTAGCCAATGCTGAAATTGATGCGAAGAAGGAAATGTGTGAATTAGAACCTATGAACCCTGATTAAGGTTATTTATTTGGAAATTAATTCTTAAAGTGATTTAATTTACAAACAGTAGGCTTTCTACTACCTATCTAGGTTTAGCTGGTGAACATACGTTTAGGGGCAAGGTCGAAATGTTCCTTTATTTTAAAATTATATGTCTATGTATGTGTATGGGAGGTGAATATCTAGTCTCTGTCAATTCCCCAGAGACTCAAAGAAAGCGTTGTGACTCACAACAGCGAATATTTAACAATAAAGTTCGTGACGTTTGTTGATGAAAACCAACGAACAGATTAGAGTGTCACACGACACAAAAAAGTGAAATCAAAATATTATTCAGTAAAGGTGCGTCACAGAAAGAACGAACAAAACACTTAAGTAAGTAAGTAGAGGAGAGGTAGCTACGTACATTGATACGAAGAATCTATGAGATATATATCTCCCTTAGAAGAAAATTTTGTTTGTCAGTCATTTTACAAGCAACAAAATACTCTACGCCCGCCCCCAAAGAGTATTCATATTGCGACTTTCTTTCAGTTAGGATGTGTGTTACATCCCATCTACAGTGCAACTGGCGATTATCCGCCTCTAATGAAGGAGTGGATGGCTAAGAAAGCAAGGAGGAAGGTTACAGCAAGTCGCGACTGTCAAGTAATACCAAGGAGGAGATTGAAATGGTGAAAGGTGAGTTTGGATACGAGAGCAACTTCGGATATAGCAAGCAGAAAGGAAATTTCAGCGAAAAGTACGTCTTAATTTATATAGCAGATGGCATAAAATTTCTAAGCGGAGAGTGTGAAATGGAAAGAGTAATTTTTGAGGTGTTTGACATTGGTGGAAAATATTTAAACATCAAAACCTCACACTTAACGCAAAGATTAAAATGCATTCCTTCGAAAACAAAATTGATTCTACAGGAATTATGCTTCTCTCTATTATCCTAGCAACAGTTTTAAAATAGAGTCTGCCATTAATGACGATATCCCTTGTTGAAAGAGAAGTGTATATTCAAACAAATATTCTTTAAATCTGCCCAGATGTTTTGAAAATCGAAATGGTTGCACACGTTCATAAAAAATGTTCCATTGTCAAAATTTTTTGTGAAAATCCATGATCGGTTCTCGTATGCTATACTTTTAAGTTTATTAGGACTGACAGAGGGACAGACGTTCAGAGTGACGGTAAAGATATTTCTCTAGAAATCAACGCTTTTTAGACTGATGCACGCAGTTATAAACAGCAGAGAAATTTAAAGACCCTGCCCAGTTCAGCCGGCATAGTGAGTACACAAGATAAAATAATGTCGGTGATTTCCTATAAGACAAATATAATTTTCTTCGCCTCTCAGCGTTTTACCCTGAACATATTTAACCTCCTGCCCGAAGGGTAACAGAGAACATTCCTCGTGGGTAAAGCAGCCTGAATGTGAAAGTTACTGCTTAAGGTCCTTGAAATGATTATTTTAAATATATGTATAGCTACATCTCCATGCATGCATGTTCCTTTGTATTTATTTCTTTGTGGTTTGTTATTTAAACATGTCCGGGTACTTTATCAATAACCGTGCACTATTTGCATCACAATTTGACAATTGCAAGGCCAAGATCCTGTACTCCATAGCGACGAGGCTACTGTGTAGATGACCAAGAAATTTCATTGACTTTATACTTCCCGCCTCACTATGACCCTAGAATCGCCTCAGACTCTGACGAAAATGAGTACCACAATATGCCGTGGGTGTAAATGGGTGGATGTGTAGGGTTGATAAATTTACATTTATGTGCTGATTTTTAAGATATTCTCTTGGTTTTATTATCTTGAAGCCTAGAGGATTCTAGTGGCTTGTAGAGTGATAGATCTACCTTATCGGCGGGTGTAGAACTCTTTTTTTTTCACACAGCATCCACACAGGCCTTGTTAACCAAAGAAACTCCTACTGGGATCTGTGACGAGAGTAGCGCGGCCAGCATGAAGTTTAACAGCGCACTTGTACCTAACGTCGAGTGTCAGTTGCGTGCAGCTTTCCACATGCAGTGACCCACACGTAGTCATGATCCACGATAGTGCTTATGAAAGCACAGTGATGATTTGCTGTACCTTTCACTTATATGCACTTCCACATAATAAACTGTACTTTATCAAGCTTTTCCTGTCCTCACAATTTAGGCACAACATATCTGATGCCCTTGAAAACCGAAATGGTATCAATCTTAATTTTCAGGGACTTGGGACTTCCTGGGAATAAACCACTACACAACATTGTTCACTTACGAGAGTCACAAAAAAAATCAGTCTTTTTATGGATACAGGAGTGAATAATATTGTAGATGATAAGTATCCTACTGCTTCTTCGGGATGGCTACAGGTAAGCAGGCAAGGAGTTGCTGAAGGTATACTTCATATAGTCCTGTGTGTGTGTATTTATTGGGTTTTGGCACTGCTTGAAATTCAGTTTCATCGAAATTATTGGATTCATTTTAGGTTCTGCCACATTAACAGTAATACTTTAAATTACGTTGCGTGTCAATATGTCTGTGCAACATAGGTACGTCTTAGAATTGACCAAACAGGGAGGATGCAATGTCTATTCTTGCAAAAAGAAACTCCCTGTATTTCACGAAACTGTTTATTTTCTGTATCTTTTTTAACTGCACTGAATTTACACGCATGTATTTGGTTTTATTTATGGTATTAAGCATTGAAAATGGTGTAAAAGAATTGCATAACCCAGGGAAGGTTTTCGTTCGAATCTCACACAGCAGTCACCCGCTCGGTAGACCAAAATATTTTCCATAACGTCATAATAATCTCATTATTATCATTGTCATCAACATCACCACCATCAATCTATTTACGCTCTAGGGACACAGTGAATTAGTAAAATAGTCA